>JAABUL010002695.1_pt1 | contig 28658 bp, 32 predicted proteins | sample 5559151 | NCBI WGS metagenome assembly JAABUL01 (sample SAMN10711876, study PRJNA513368) | rock metagenome | isolation source: Antarctica rocks | place: Antarctica: Victoria Land, Pudding Butte sud
TTGCAAGAGGTCGGAAAATCTATGAGCCTCCGCGGTTCATGACAGTAGCGCAGTGCGCGGATCAGATGCTCGAGATTGAGAAGGAAAGGGATGAAGGCATATGTGGACCCGAAGTTCTTGCGGTTGGCGTTGCTAGGATTGGTGCAAAAGATCAGAGCATGGCCGCTGGGACGTTGAGACAATTGAGCAAGTCAGCCCTCGGGTCACCACTTCATAGCTTGGTGCTACTTGGGCGCAGAGTCCATGATCTGGAAAGGGACTTCATTCGGGACTTTGCACTTGATGTTGAAATATTCGACAGGGTCTGGAAAGAGCACTATCAGGACAAGCGGTGATAGTGTCACCGGCTTCCAAGCGTCTTGATACGCTGTTACTTTCTGCGACAAAGTTCTGGATTCTATAGCTTGACGTCCTGCCTGATCACGGTCAGAGCAAATTTAGTGTTTCCAAAAATAGAACTACCTCGCCCTGAGCAGCGACCGGCCGGACGTCGGCGCAAGGCGCTCCGTGATATGCATCCTGCCCTGCCCAGCATCCCTCGCCTCAATAATTCCTCCCCCTGACATCTCATGCATGCTGGCGGGCCTGCCTTAGCGGAAAAAGCACAAATTTCGGCCCCAATGTTCTTCACTACTGGATCCTCGTGCAATAATCCTGCGTCCACACCAAAGAGTGATGGTGCTGTGGTCGCAATATCTTCCACTGTAACAATACGCTCGCCATACGCCAGCTACATTGGCGTAGACACTTTCAGAAAGGGCACTGCAGCAATGGAAGTTTGGGGACTCTCATAGTACTGTTGCAGCTTTGCCCTGGATCTTATATGGTTTGCCTCAACCCTGCCTGCACTATCTATCATCGAGCAAACACAGCCGGACCCTCGATTGCATCTCGCGACAGCAATTGCAGCGAATCACGTCTTCCTCTCCTTCCACAACCAAGTAATACAATTTCGACATGGCTATCTACGTTCTACACGGCTTCAAGTGGAAGCGCACTCCCATTCGTCATCATGTCATTCTGAAGAACGTTGACGACGCGGCCCCCGATTACATCATGCATGAGATGACTCCGACAGCCCTTCGCGAGAGCTTCACGAAGCTCTGGCCACACATCATGAAACATCTCCCCGATCTCGACTTCATTGAACAAAATGATCCATTGGACGAATCGCCTCTTGCGGCTTTTCAGCCATACGCCTTTGTGGCAAGCAAAGTGGTCAAGGGCGACCTCAGCATCAATCTGAGGGAGGCACAGGCGCAATTGGGCCTATCACCCGCTGCTTGGGAGGCGTTCTATGCGCTCAGGGATGAATTGACTGGAGGTACAGGGGAGGAGATCGGCTTCTACGTGGTGTCCAATGGCAAGCCAGAGTTAGCAGGAGACCAGACTCAGCTCAAGGAAGGGTGGGAGGTCACGCACAAGGTAGATGTCTTTCCAGTCCTCGTCAGATATCACGCGCTAATAAGAGCAGATCGAAGAGAAGCAGAGTGATACGAAGAAGGGCAAAGGTAGCATCCTTGGCCGTATGATGAGGAAAGACTCTGGAAAGAGCAAAGATTCCTCAGCCACTAAGGGATCTATAAAGAGCTGAATGGGGTAAGGAAGGCGGTAGTGAAACACAATCAGGAATGATGGTCTTTGGATCTGGCTCTGCCTCAAGGAAACGTGTGCAAGGTGAGAATACCATCATTATATCAGAGCGTTGCGCTGACGTGCAAAGGGATGAACGTATATCAGTGTATGGCTTTGAATGACCAAGTCAAATCAAAGGGCGAATGTCGCTACCTCTAGCGAAGATGCATACTTTAATTAGCAACAGATTAATCAAACGGACAGATACTACAAAACATGGAATATCCTAAACGCAGGTCCGATGCTACCATATCATGCACTTTCATCTGAGGACAATATCCAAGTTCGGTGAATTCACCTTCTCCAGGAAAACTTTGGTAGTATCTTTGCTCAAAAACATTCACAACCGCGCATTGAACTGGCCTGCATTATTAGACCAACTTACCTGATCTAGGTGTAGGACGTCCATCTCAGCTCCATCATGACCCAAAGATCGACAGACAGCTTGGACTTGGTCCACGCGACGATGTCGACCTTGTTGCGCAAAGCTCGTCACGACCCAAAATAGCAAGCCGTTTTCGTAGCCCGAGCGCGGGCAAATATAAAGCCGTGGATCCCGTTGACATCAGCATGGCTTGTGCGCCACCAATCTTGCGAACTTCTGAATCTGAAAGACTGAAACTATGCGTGCAACTTTTGTCGTGGCTTCGATCTACAAGGTCGCGACCACCCTGGTACAATGTTTTTTCAGGAGCCAGTGACACTAGTACGCATAATGTGGTTCGTACAGAAATCTCGCGCTGATGGAATTCAAATAGCAACATATTGCCAGCCTACTGCCTGCGAGACCCCCTGCGATCTCCCTTACGCTCACAACCCCGTACACAAGCGCGTGGACCTTTACACCGAGCAATGGCTCGTTTAATACCCATGGCGTGCTTTACTAGTAACCCAATTTAGTCTCGGAAGCTGACCCTGTCGGGCCTGGTAACCCTCTGGGCTGGGAAGGAGTAAGTCCAATGAGAGCCTGTTTATGTCAGGCGATGTCTTGTTCCTTACCTTCATCCCCGATGGGTAGGTCCTTTGTTTTCCATCGACTTTAGGCTATAAAGCGATGGTAGGGACTAAAGGGGTCACAGTCGAGTAGGTGCAGTCTACCATTCGAAAGGTTAATGTTGGCCGTAGATTCATTGAGATGATGAGTGTTGATGGTACAAAGATCGATTTGGCCCAAAGACCTTGGGTGTAGGGCATCCGTGTTCAGGACCTGGGCGCACAGTAAAGGTAGGTCGTCGGACGCTACCATGAGAGAGGACGCTCCGCTAGAGGCTGCGAAAGCAGGATTGAAATCTTTTTACATGGCACAACTGGCACAATCCTCGGAAGCCTCTACTCTAGCAATGGCGAAAGAGGCCAGGCCACGAACACGAAGAGATTTTTGATGTCAAGTAATAGTAGGATTGGGATGTATATGCTGATTGACACTAAAAGGGGAAGTATGGAAGTAGTACCAAGAAGGGAAGTATGGAAGTAATACCTGGGCAATCTGTCCGGAAGGAGGCCGTGTTTTATTCGTGAATGAGGACTTAGGAGGAAAAGCGACGGAACGACAACTCTCTTTCCCTGCTAGATATATATGTTGTTTGTCGATCACAATAAGTCGCGGTTTACCTCGTTTCGAAGCTCTAGTACAAGGGCCAAGAATGGGAAAGGCTATGGATCCATGACTGCGGTTGGTGTGCATAGGTGCGAAGCGGTCACTAGCACGCACAAGAGCAGCAGTTCAGGAAGAGAGAAACTGGCCCATGACAGCACGGTGTTCACGGTGTATTTTTCTCTTGGAGCATGGCAGGACGGGTAGTGTTGTGGCGGCGAATAATCTGTTCTGTTGCGGCTCTATACCCCTTCACCCATCACGAATTGGTAACGCGCATGATAGAAGCAGCCGGGACACATCAAGGCGTAGTATTCTCTTGAAGCATGGCAGGACGGGTAGTGTTGTGGCGGCGGATGTTTTGTTCTGTTGCGGCTCTGTTCCCCTTCACCCATCACGAACTGGTAACGCGCATGAGAGAAGCAGCCAGGACATATCAGATCTCGGTGGTATACTATACTCAGGTGTATTGGCGACCATGCGAGAGACTTATAGTGTGTCCCTCTTAACACCATATGGCCGGCTTTTTATTCCATCAAATCATTATTGCAATCGAGGCAGCATGACGACATCAGACATTGCCATCACACTTGGTATCCTTACCGTCAGCAGCACTAACAAGAGCAAGCCCTCTTCAAGTCGATCTACCACCATTTCTCAACCAAAACGCTCCTTCTACATCACCCATACGCCGCCACCAATAACCACGCCCAAACGACATGCTCTCCTTCATTCCACACGAAAGTGCCCTATCCCTCACCATCAACGACTGCCTAGACGCGCTGGATCAGATCACAACCTTTATATCAGGCTATCGAACGCCATTCAATTCTCCCATCACCCTCGCGCTGATCTCCCCCTTCCCTTCTCGAGGCAAGACAGGACTTGGAGATCACACTGGTAACGAGGGATCTGGTCGTTCTATCTGTGGCAAATATCTACAACGAGCTCATGAGGCCGAGGGTGGAGAGTTCTGCCGGCTTGCTGTACGCATAAGTGGACGCGGAATCCGAAAGGGGGTTGGACGGATTGTTGGTCCGGATGATATACTGATGGTATTCATTGGAGCCTGTTAGACCGGACTTGGGGAAATATTCGGATACATCAAGATGATGGAGTATGGAATTATTTGGCAGATATCAGCTGAGTGGTTATTCTCCCCGAAAAGCTGGAAGTGAGTTGGGGGGATCTTTGCACTTGGGACAGCAGGATCTTCCCGATCTGGTAGTTCGGTTATGCGAATGGTCTTTACCGCACTATGTTGAGATGGTTTATTGTTCGCAAATTTTATTGTCCATCCGGGGTCTTATGACGCATGGCCTTGGGATCATCGAGGATTGCTTCCATGCAATAGGGTTCTTAATAGCTCTAGCTGTCTCATGAGACTTCCTGGCTCAAAACTTCCAAATAACCTACGTATATGTCTGCGCAAATAGGCGCCAGCGGTCTTGACGACGAAGCTTTGTGGTACATGGTTGAACACGTTGACAATATATTCAAGTCACTTGTCACAAGGGAGAGTACTCTTTCAAGATGGTCTGCCAGGAAATTCTATGTGTTAATAAAGACATATTATTAGAGCCGGTGATCTCGCCTGCCACGCATCCAAATATCCCTCAATAACCGAAATAACCATATTAAAGGAGACCAGCCTACCTCAAGCCGGCGACACCAACCACGACATATTCCAGAACACACACTCGACACAACCCACCTGTAGATACTCAACAAGCATCAAAACTTCTCCTCAAACCTCACCAACCTCCCCATCACTATCCTCATCCACCACCTCTTCACCTACAGCTTCACACCCCTGCATCCCCTTCGCCAGCCTCCGCGCCTCAAGCCTAACGGCACGAATACCAGCTTCCTGTTCCGCCGTCATCTTAGTCGCCGGCGACCACGTCTTACTCACATTGTCCCTCTTGACTTTAACCGGCATCTTGACGGTAGCGGTGTCCTTGTAGCCTCTATTTGTGCGCTTTGTGGAGCGGGTTCGGAGAGGGGAGAAGGCTACGGGGAAGGCTGGGGGGGTTTTGATGTCGTTGCGGGGGCGGTAGGAGTAGTTGGTTGCGCTGGCTTTGGTTGTGGCGGTGGTGGTGGAGGTGTTCATGGTTGTAGGGTCGCTTGTTGTAGCGAGTTCGTTGGAGGAGGTCATGGTGGTGGGTTCGCTCGCTGTGATGGTGATTTCGTTGGAGGAATTCATGGTTGTGGGTTCGCTCGTTGTTATGTTCGTAGTGATGATGTTTTTCTCGAGGATGTATCTTGTGCTGCTAAGGGGATCGGGCTTTTGCTAAGTTGAAGTCTCGGATGCGATTGAGATGATGGAGATGAAGCTCGAGGTGAGGATTAAGTCTCTCTTTTATATGGGGAAAAGTTGAGCTTTGTGCTTGAGGTAGAGTCTTCATGCATTGTGGTTCGTAATGCTTCTTTGTCTTAACAATAATACTGCTGTTCTCATTGGGGAAAGCAAAGTTCCTGAACAATAGGATTTGTCCTATCTCAAGGCACTGGTCAAGGCTGCGTTGTGGAGCCTTGTCTAGAACCATTTTCGCGAATGTCTGAGTCATTGCTTGCCCAGGAATGAGACATTTCTTGTGTGTATACAAAGGGTGCAGACAGCAGGATTGCAAGGACCCAGCGGCGTTAGAAAACATGTTTGGGAAGAGATAATGTCGATGTTGCAATTTATAGTGGTCTGGTAGAGGAGAAAGAGTAGAGAACCAGAAGCCAAGTTATTCGTAGGATGTGCCGTCGGCTGTCACGCCCTGTGATATATTCAGCAGCGGCAATTATTGGCAGGCCCGCGCTGAGCGACCTTGATATATTCTATAACTTGGATATAACCTTATGAGACGTAATGACTGCATCCAGTCCAAAGAATCTGGTCATGTCTTCGATAACATCTGACTACACTGTACCAGATATACACCAGGGAGATCTGGGATGTAGCTCGAAGACTGGGGAGAGTAGGACGAAGTGACGCAAGACCTAATCCCGGTTAAGCGCTTGGAGATGCGTTACGACTCATACGTTTCGCCACTTAGAAAATTCTTGCGGTGGTATATCCCAGGCCTGAGGACACCTGCACGGCATCGGCGACATGGCATCATGGGTCATGGACACATTCATAGGCACTAACCTCGCAGAAAACCTTTATACAGAGTCAGGGCACCCTGGTGGGCACGATTCCGCGCTGGTGTGCAATATGGCTGCGAACAAAATATACCCTCAAATCCTCTCGATCGGGGTTCATAGACAGCATCAATGAGGACCAAGATGCAGCTAGTTTTGGAGCGGAAACGCTTTGACAGGAGCCAGAGAGCGAAGATAAGCGGTTTGGATCTGAGGAGAATGGGTAATGCATAGCGGCGGCAAAGGTGAAGATTGGCTTTCGAGAGAAGAAGGCGGTTTTGGTGAAACGTAATAATGATCTAAAACCTAACTTGAACGAAACCGGGAGGGTATACTCTGCGCAAACAATCGAGTGGTAGGAGGGAGCGTCGGACCTTGATGTGATGTCGTCTGGAAGGGAGATGCCAAGATAGAGTGGTACAGGGAGCAAGCGTTGTCGATAGAAGCAGGTGATACAACATAGCTTAATCCACATATGTGTCTAACAAGCGTCCGACAGATGATGTCCTGTACTTGTGAGACTTGGCCGAGATGGTCTTATGCCAGATAATTGCCACAAGCCAGCTAATACTAAGAAGCACGAGAAATAGAAGGGCTGATCAAAGTTGACCAAGCTGAAGGGCGCTTCAGGCGCTAAGCCCGCTTGAATCTCGATGTTGCCTCTTCAGAACCACCTTGATCTCCACCACTACACGATTCTACGCTCATGCAAACGACTAGCCTCTGTTAAATTCATAAACCTCCTATATCCATCTCCCACCCGCCCACATCAACGCCCTCATCCTTGCCAAATGTCCGCCCCCACCAAATCCAACGCCTCAGACACCTCCTTCCGCAAAACCTGGGACCGAGCCGAATACGCCGCAAAAGCCGAAGCCCGCGAGGCAAAATACAAAGAAGAAGGCAAAGCGCGCGCCGAAGCCAAAGCCTCTGGCCAAAAATACCGTCCCCGCGCCTCCACCCCGCCCGACGCCAAACAAACCGAATCCCGCACCGCCCGCCTCGATGTCTCCAACAACGTCGGCAAAACCACGCTCGTGCCCGCTGGCGCCGCGACTGGCAAGCGAGGACGTGGAGCGGGTTTCTATTGTGCGGATTGTGATTTGACGTTTAAGGATAATTTGCAGTTTGTGGAGCATTTGAATAGTCGGCAGCATTTGGTTGCTGTTGGGCAGTCTGGGGAGGTTAAGAGGGCGACGTTGGAGGAGGTGAGGGAGAGGTTGGAGTGGTTGGTTAGGCGGCGGGAGGAGGAGAAGGTGGGGGTGGGGGATGTGGTGGATTTGGGGAGGAGGTTGGAGGTTAGGGCTGAGGTGGAGGAGAGGGAGAGGGAGGAGAAGAGGAGGAGGAGGAATGAGAAGAGGAGAAAGACTGAGGGTGGGGTTGGGGTGAAGGTTGAGCAGGATGAGGGATTTGGGGGAGGGATTATTTGTTAGGTGGGAGCTGTATTGGGATGAAGACGAATATTGCTCGGTATCCACGTAGATAAATTTGCATTGTAGGCGTTTAGATACCCATGAAAGTACGCAAGGTAAACGCACGTTCGTCTTTGCACGTCATATATTCGTTTTTGAGACTTCGATCCGATCAACGATGCCTATGATAACGGGGGTTTTCGACGCAAGTCACGCTCTTCTTGGAATTGAAATTTCAACGATGCAAGCAGCCATCCGTGCGGCATCCTTGGGTATAATCCTGCCTTATGGCTTCGTAACGCCCGATTCTGAGGCCTCAAATCTGTGATTTCACGTTAGTGATTCCTCTGACTGAAGGACGAACATATTATGTACCAATTTCAGCTCAGTCTTCTTGATTCCTTGCGGACCCATCCACACCGTGCATCTGCCGGGTATGGGCTTTTCCTGCAGACGGCGGAAAGCTTCTCGGACATGCTTGGGCGTTACAGGCGTTGTGCCCTCTTCGGGCGGATCAAAGAGCCCAGTCTGCTTTTTGCGCTTCTTGGTCTGGGCATCAGAACCACCATGACGAGTCTTGTACCGATCTTCCTCCGCTTTGACCGTTAGAGCCTCCTCAGTTAACGTTTGTACAATGTCATAAAGCAAAAAGCCCAGGATATCCACTATATCATCATTCGGCTTGCTATCTGTGACGATGCCAAAACCGGCCCACTCCCGAAAGCGCTTGGCTTTCTTGTAGGTGAAGGAGGCTTGGCGACACTCGCTATAATGAACGTACTCATCTTTGGTCATGCCCTTGGTGCGTTTGTCGGCTTGTTGAAGACGTTCGAGAGTAGCGATATTTGCTTCTTCCTCTTCCTCGTCGTCCTCATCTTCGCCTTCAGGCAATTGCTCGCTAAAGTAACTCGAGATATCCCAGGGAAGCTTAATCTTCTTCTTGCTTCTCTTCGTCACGTCGCCAATGGGGGCTGTGGGCCCACCTGCACCATCTCCACCACCGAGAGCATCATCGGCAGCATCTGCTGCGTCAGCACCTTTATCGTCCGAGTCTCTCGCAGTTTTCCGGACATCTTTCCAAGACAGAAAAGTTTTGAGACGAGCGGTCTTCGCTTTATCATGCCGGATCAGGAAGAACAGGTCAGCATGGGCGATGGTGCGGGATCCTCGGCGGGTAGCAGTTTCCGTTGACTTTTTCAACTGTTCAGGTTAGTTGTAGTGGTAGCTAGGTCAAAAAGGTAGCCCACCATCTCATAAACCTGCTCGTGCACGATCTGTTCGATAAGTGTAGTAGTCTCGCTCGATGGCTCTCCCGTTTCGCCAGCAACAAACATCATCTGTTCAATCATAGGAATCAGTACGATGCGCTTGTACCCCTCGATCCTCTCGTTCCGATAGCAGTCATTGTCGCCGAGTGAAGGCACCATGCTTGCTCGCACAGCAACACCCGGATTTTGACAAGACATAGGCAAGCCGATTGCTGCCGAGAGACCAAACGACGGTCTGCCTTGCAAAGCAGCCATTAAGCCCAGGGCTGGAATTGAAGAAAGGTGATTACTATGGAGTGAAAACGGATTCGGTGTTCGGGTTGCCAGGTGAAATGATAGGGCTGGACAGGGGGCAAACAAAAGAGCAGGCTTCTCATTATGCCGAACTGTTTCCAAGTACACCGTCCACCCACCAAAGCATTACGGCGTCGTGCACACACATTTATATTTACGGCACGATTCAAGTCGATCAAGAGTATTGGTATACCAGGAACTCTCCAAGAGGGTGCTAAGCTGTGTCTGGAATAGAGAAGCAGAACCATCCATCTGAAGGCAAAAGGATTCACCTTTTCATTGCATCATTTGAATGGGCTTAGCCTACCTGTTGAATCTCCTGCCGGTACTTCGATCCTTTCTCAGCCATGCTTACTGTGCTTCCCAATGGTGACTAATGTGCTAAGAGGCTGCCCAAAAAAGTAGAGAAAGAGTAAGGTGATGATATCGATTGATGACGCGGAAGTAGTTGTACAAACGCCAAGAATCTACATTCCGGAAGGCGAAGTCCTCAAGTACTGACTTCTTGTGACAAGATCATCTGTGCTAATCTCACAGAAAGCTCTTCAATAAAGCCGGAAGATGTATTGAAGTCTCATTGCTGTTCGTTAATTCATGAAGTCGGTCTTTCTCAAACTCCGGTATCATATACGACATTACTGACTAGCGTATCATCCTTTATCAAAATAGTCAGCCTTTATGCCAAGACATACACATGCTCGAAGAAGAGGTCCCACGCTTATCCTATTCATTCAGTGCCATCTGCGCCCACACCCTTGTTATGTCCGAGTCACGTTAACTTCTTCGCACACTACACGACACTAAATACTTGTGACTTTCATAGCTAGTTTGGGCTTCGGCTATGACAGAGCATCATGCCTTTGTCAATTTATCTACTTAATTCAAAGGTCGCATGGCTGATAGGATCACAGACATCTTCTCGGAAAAAAATCATGGAACGTCTACAACGCCGACAACATTGCCAAGGTCAAGCAAGACGAAGCTGCGGCCGCCGCTCGCGAAGGAGCCGAGGAGCAGCGTATGCAGGAGGTTGATGCCGAGCGACGGCTACAACAACTGCGGGGGATAAATGTCGATCCATTGCCAGCTCCAGAAAGAGAGGAAGAGGAGCGAAACCGCACCAAACAAGATGGGGCAGGTCGAGAACGAAAAAGGAGGAGGATCGCTGGAGAAGACGATACGGAGCGGGATATTAGATTTGCCCAGGAGAACAGCGCTCTCATTCCTAAGGCCGAGCTGAAAATGAAGAGTCAGAAAAGTAGTGACGCTCCTATCACCGATCATCGTGGTCACATCAATCTCTTCCCAGCTGAAGGGTCAAAACCTAGGACCTCGAAAAATGCAGAAACAGAAGCAGAGAAGGCAAAAAGGCAGAAGGAGCACGAAGACCAGTACACCATGCGTTTCTCCAACGCAGCTGGCTTCAAACAGGCAATCGGAGATAAACCTTGGTACCATACTATGGGTGACAATAAAACTGATGAAGTTGAGAAGCCATCGAGGGATGTCTGGGGCAACGAAGACCCAAGAAGAAGAGACAGACAGAAGACGAGAATAGCAGCTGATGATCCGTTGGCGGCTATCAAGAAAGGTGTTGCTGGGGTCAGGGAGGTGGAGAAGGAGAGAAAGAAGTGGAAAGAAGAGAAGGATCGCGAGATCAGGGAGCTTGAAGAAGCAGACCGGCGTCGTGAAAGACGTGAGAGGAGGAAGAGAAGAATAAGACGGGAGGAGGATGATCTGGAAGGGTTTAATCTTGGCCCTTCAATTGCTGATGAAAAGTCCAGGCGAGATTGGGGGACACTCAAGGACGGTTCTTCGCAACGTTCTTCCGGACATGGACGTCATAGTGGTGAGCGTAGTCGGCATCACTCACATCGTGACCATATCAAGAGCCAGAAGAAGGACGACAGACCAGGCTGGGAGGTAGGTGCAGGTGGCAGATACAGCAATCAATTCGCTCAAGTCTAGGATCAAGTCTACATTATTAGTGCAAGCTGTGCAGCATTCATTCCCCCAATTCAGTCCATCAACAAAGCCAGCATGTAGGTCCCCTGTCGTTTCCGGATTTTCGAAAGCAAACCAAATGTCCCCCTGTTCTCTATCTCTATACTCTTGAGTCCCTGTCATCTTCCCTATCTCCTCACGTCCAGCCACATACCAATAGCGAAAAGCGTCGGTATCTTGTTAGTCCCTTAGTTCAATAACGATGCACCACCAACGGCCTTACACATCGAATATCAGCTTCCAGGGTTTTCACTCAATAGCAACGTGCGCATCATCGCATTCTGCAGCGGCATTGACTTCGACCCTGTGGCTCCTGTCTTTCACCCCAGCCTCAAAGACCTTTTTCCACACTCTCACTCGGCTCTACAGGTAAGATCATCACGGCACTAATCAGCCTGTCTCCTTTCGTCGCAGCTATCTCAACCGCTTCTAGTTCGGCCACGCTATGTCTTACTACAGTCACCTTTTCTTTACGTCTAACGCATCGAGTCCATCCATCACATCTTAACCTAGGCTGTAAACCGATTATAGATCACTGACGACGGGGCTGAGAACAGAGGATATGGAGTCGTAGGTTATGCAGCGGAAGGTGAGGAGGTGAGGAGGTGAGAAATGGCATTATGAGCGTGTAGAATTCTCGGTGAAGTCCATTCAATGGCGGAGGATTCAGGTTGCTCGCGGTGAACATGGAAGATGTCCTGTGCAAAACATGTGATTGTGGGGAATGATTCCCAGTTATTCCGGGATGATGTCCAGGGTGCTAATCTCTGGTCCCTCCGCGGAGCCATATCGAAAGCTACGCTGATGAAGCAGTAGGTTAAAGCGGCAGACGTGGTTTCAAACACGCATGAAGTCCCGTCTCTAGCGTTCACCCGCAACGCCAGCAGACCGTGGGATCAGATTGGCGGTGTCCGTGTGAAAGGCGCGCCCTCGGGCTTGTTATGGTCGAGACAACAGCCGATCGGAAGTTTTGGAAGCGACAGCAGATGCTTGGAAGGAATCGCGGCTCTTTCCCCACGATTTCGGCTATGGTAATTTCAGTTTCCCATCTCGCGTGCCTCGTAAATTCTTTCTCGATTCGCTCCACGTCTCATTCTGTTCAACAGGCTCTGGATTGTTGATAGGAATCGAAGTGCCCCCACAATTCAAAAGGATGTTTGTATTAGCCATCCTTGGTCTACTCATGATTCCAGAAGTCCTTTCGAATCCACTGGATCCCAACAACCCGATCCATCCCAACATCTATCAGCCCCTCAATCTCTCCTCACCCATCGCCAGCAGCTCACCCATCGGCGATAAAATAACCTGTTTCCAACAAGACGGCATCGACCCCCCCTTCGTCCCCACAAACGTCATCGACTGCATAGATGCAAGCTGGAAAATGATCCAGACCGGCATCTTCGGTGGCGACTTTGACTTCCGTTGCACGCACAGGAGACCGTTCCCCCTTCCGAACAGCTTCACGGTGCAATCGTGCACGATCTGGTTGGATATGACTGGTGAGGATGAAGAAGCCCGATTCAATCCTGGCGAGATACAGGCCGCAATTGGGGCTATTCAGTCGAGGTGTGTGGCGAGGCGGCCGAGGTTGGGTGGGAAGACTTTGGTGGGGCCGGGAAAGGTGATGGAGGTGATGATCTTTGGGAATAGGTGGCAGGGTGTGGATGGGAGCTAGTGTGGCGCCTATTGGGGGTGGAGTAGTTGCAGGATGATACAGGTTATTGGTCGTATCAACGTGGATCCGTTGTCACGTGCGTATTCGATTAGTCGATGACTTACCACGTCTTTATATCTCATGCAACCTAATTTTCTAACCCGCAACCATGCAATGATTGTCAAGCAATCATAGCCAGCATGGCATTCTAATAGGCTTATACATTCCAGTCGTATAGTCTTTCCGCAGTTGAGAAGCTTCTCCGTCTAGTGTACGCTCCACCGCACAAGAGACTGCGTAGCAAGAGCATATCTGCTCGCAAATCTAGTCGTGATGGACGAGGGTTGGATTACTCCTCGAATCTAGCGGTGTACAGGCCGTGAAACAGTCAATGACTCTTTGGAAGCCGCTTGTTTGCTGACTGACAAAGGTGCGAATTAGGCTGCGGTTCGACACAGAAATTGGCCGTCATGCAGCCATCTTGCTGCGTAGCCCATTCGTTACGGGTGGATACATATAGAGTGGGTGTTATATATTCAGTGCTCAGAAAAGCTACATGGTCTACCCAACGACTCACAAGCTGCAAATATCAAATCACAATTTTAAGTCTAGTTCTTACTCAATGTCCTGTGGACATAAAAAGAGCAGTTCATTGCTGGGAAATGACGAGTAGAAAACAATCCTGGTCTGGTAGCGCTGCCGCCGGGGAGTGGGACGTACGCGTTGGATGCATTTTATGGGCGGAACCAAGGAAAGCTGTCGGCGATCAAGAAGAAGAATGACCCGCGGGATCTGTTCTATGCGCCGACGGCTGTGGGGTGCGGAGCTTGGGTTGCGGATGCTGTTGGCCGGTTCTGTCGACCGTAGGGAGATAGTAATTACTAATGGCGATTTGGGAACGGTGGGTTGAGGCATGGTGGTCTTGTCTTCCTTTTCCTTTTCAGACCAGATCTGAATTTTCATTCCTTTGGCAACTGGGAAAATGTATTAATACAGAGCTGTACCAGTCACAGACTGCTACTTTGACATAATTTGGGGATCGGCCGTAACAATTGTAGAGCTATCCTAGTGGCTTGTCAGCATGTAAGATACTTCAACTCTACTTCTTACCAACGACCATTTGATCACCTAGCAAAATCATAATTCCAAGTACAGGCTGTACGATCAATGTATGCTGTCGGAGTCTATCACGCGGAGAGCGTACAAGATAGGCGATCCATTCTCTGTACTATTCATTTGGGATGGTTGAGGAGTAAGAGACGAAATCAGGTCACGTGAACGGGGCTTGGCACACATCATTTCCTACCCGCGTTCCACTCATGATCTTCCAACCCACTCATATATTTACAAATCCACGTCTCATTCGTGACAGTAGTGGATAACATCTGGTTCGTGAAAGGTGAGAGTATGGACAATATTGAAGAAATCTTCGAGTGCTCATGGCCTCTGATCTTGATTATTTCGTCAGCTGACTAGCCTTCCTGATTCATGCTAACAATACGGTATCAGCCATCGCTGAAGTCATCAATGAAACCAACTTTCACGCTGTCGCTTTCGTCATCGCTCATTTCATCACTGAAAGCCATTGATGCATCACCAGAAGACCGGTCACGGAATCCTGATGGTGCAGGACCTCCACAGCAAACGATCTACCACATCAATGGCGTCTCATCGAAAGCCAAGAACTTGCCTGAAGTCTCCTCACGAGAAGCGGCATCGATCTGCAAAGCGTTGGTCAGCTTACACAACTAGCGACTCAGGGGGGAAACCACAACATACCTTGGCAAGCATCCCGTTGACGCTATCTTCCACAGTGGTATAGGCTTCTGGCAGCCCGAAGGACCTAGCTGCTGCATTGCCCTCCTCGGTCTTCACCAAACTGTGTCAACCAACACATCAGCATTGTCACACGATCACAGGTAAGATTGGGGAAGGAAATACCCAGGATGCACAGCAAAGGCAATAAGTTCAGGCTGCTCGAAGTGAATGCGACGAATGAGGAAGTTGACAGCAGCCTTTGACGCTCCATAAGAGCTGACCGTGAACGGCACATGCTCCATTCCTGTAATGGTTCCCGCGCCCGAGCTCATGACCATGAAGATGGGCTTCTTGGCCTTTTGCAAAAGTGGTAGCGTGGCCTGGAACAAACGCACTACGCCTGCGGCATTGACATCGACGTGCTCGATCAGGTCGGAAGTCTTCATCTCGGAAACCTTCTGGAATGCGGCCAGTCTGAAGATGCCGGCATTGGCGATGATGGTGTCGATGTGGCTGATGTTGTGCGAGGAGAGGCTGCGGATGGCCTCCTTTGCGTCTGTCTCAGATGTGGATTCAACTTTGACGAGGATAACTTTGCTGCCCGAGGCGGTCGGCAGTTTGGAAAGAGCTTGGGACTCGGCGGCGTTTGGATTACGGACGGTGCCGATGACGGTGGTGTTGGGACGTGAGAGATACTTCTTGACGAAACCCTCGCCGATTCCTGGGGAGTGGAGGGTCAGTTGCTGTAACTTTTGAGATTTATGCTACTTCGTTCTCATTCGTCAGCCAGGACACTGACCTTTGTTGGCGCCCGAGATGAGAACGACAGACATGTTGGCGAACGTGTCTTATGTAAGTGTTTAGGCCGCTGATGTTGAGTGCGATTGAGCTGCTACCGTGGTCGCTATGGGCAAAGAGTAGGTATGGAGAGGAAGATGCGAAGGTTGAGGAAGGAGAAGATAGGGTGGTTGTCAGAATACCTAGCTCTTTTTCGGATTTGTCATTAATACGATTGCCTGGATTAGCAATTCGGGCATTCCACGATCTGCCGGCTGCTGAAGCTGAACTCCATAGCTTCTGCAACACTTGCGCCAGGGATTGAGGCTAGGCCACACAGTGACTGCTGACTCGGTATCTTATGGAAGACTTTTATGGGGAGTCCTATTTTGCTTGTGGGCGCCCAGTGGAGTACTACTAGGGTGTGGTTTCCGGGGCAAATGTCCTCCCAGCTCATTGTCATCCTCCGTACTCTGGAGTATCAATCCCCTCCAGCCCCTGCCAAGCCCTCGCTCGACCGGCTCGCGGGTAGAATAAGGATCCGAACGCCAAGAAGGGAATGCCCCACCAAAATTGACTGCTGAAAATTCGGATTCTTCTTATCCGTACCCCTTCCTTCACGCATGCTCAGGGTCTGTACCCTACTCTTGTGATGTGCCATGCTGACAGTAAGCATACGTGAGAAAACGCTGACAATAAGCCTACCTTGGCTGGTCCCATCGGGTGCGCCTAGCCGTAAGCTGCCGTGGATGCCTCTGCCTAACACTGAACTTAGCTAAGCCCATTGGTCGTGCTCGAAGACCGGCTGCAGACGAGATCTTTGAGTATCGGCGTCCGGGCCATGATTGCTGTATGGTCCAGACGAAAGTTCATCATTCAAATTATCGTGGAGCCTGAATACGCCATAAGCTGCAAGGCCAGACATAGCTCAAGCATCACCAACGAGAGATCCGGCCAAGTATATCTATAAACATAGAAGTGTAGTATAAGGTTGTGAGAGCATCTCATTGCCAAGACTACTGCTTCCCTACTACGGACTGTGACACTCAGTGCTGTTTTTACTTGGTGTTGGGGCAGGCAAGATGTTTATCCTCAATAATTTTGATAAGGAGAAACACCTCCAGTCTAGCTTTACGATCTTCTCTATAGTCTCTCTAATCGTTCTCGTAGCCTATGGTGTTGTTTTGGCCGTTTATCGTCTCCGCTGCAGCCCTTTAGCCAGGTTTCCAGGGCCAAAGCTAGCCGCTTTGACTCAATACTATGAAGCGTATTATGACTTGGTCTCGGGCGGTGGTGGGAACTATACCCGCCGAATCAAGAAAATGCACGTGACATATGGTACGTCTGCACAATTTTGACGAGGTACGTTGCGACCACTTACACATTCAAGGTCCGATCATCCGCATCAATCCGTTCGAGGTACACATTGGCGATCCGGAATATTACGAAATTGTGTATGCTCCCAGCTCGTTTAGTAAGTGGACATGGTTCGAGAACAGGTTCAACATACCCCAATCCACATTCTCCACTGCCGATTACAAGGTCCACAAACCACAAAGGGCCGCACTGGCTCCTTTTTTTTACCGCACAAAAGATGCAGGGCCACGGACCTTTCGTCCAGAGTCTTGTGTACAAGATCTGTTATCCATTTGAATAAGAGTACGCAGACCAAGGCAAGCCTGTCGTCCTGAATGATGTGTACGGAGCTTTGTCTGGGGACGTAATTACCAACCTCGCGTTTGCGAAATCCTATGATCTTATCGGCACCAAGAATTGGGAGTCGCCTTTCACTATAGCTGTCAGTAATTTAGTGACAACGTCGCATATCATGACACATTTTAGCTGGATTTTCCCTGCAATGAACTGTGTCCCGGACAAGTTACTCATGGCTCTCTCATCCAAATTTAAGCCGAATGTTGAATTTCGTAGAGTGAGTGCCTCACTTGGTAGGTCAATCTCTCGCACTAATGAAGGGCAGGAAATGGAGTCACAGATCAGAGATCTGTTGAGCGGCAACAATCAGGAAGCAAAGTTAGCAGCACACGACACAGTATTCGCCGAAATAATGAACTCGAAGCTGCCGTCGCATGAAGTCTCTCAGCATCGTCTTCAGAACGAAGCGGTGAGCATCATAGGAGCCGGTTTCGAAACTACCAGATGGGCACTGACAGTTCAATCCTATTTCATCCTCGCTAGCCCCGCCATTCATCAACGCCTGCGCCAAGAATTGATAGAAGCGATTCCTGATCCCGAGACTATCCCAGCGTGGTCTGAGCTCCAGAAACTACCGTACCTATCTGCCTGCATCGAAGAAGGTTGGCTTCTCTCTTCTATTCCCCTTTGCATTGCTTCCCTCTTATCCTCGATCTAGGAGACCACAAACATCTGCTGACGCACTTTATTATCCGGGTCTGCGTCTTTCCTACGGCATCGTACAGCGCTCGCCCCGTGTCTCCCAAGAGCAGACATTTCAATACCAAGACTACACCGTCCCACCGGGCACACCGATCTCCCTCGAACATTTCCACATGCACCACACCGAGTCGATTTTCCCAGACAGCTACACTTATAAGCCGGAGCGATGGCTCGGCAACCCCAAGGGTCCGGACGGCGTCAAACACTTATCGCGCTACATGGTAGCTTGCAGCCCGGGCACCCGCATGTGTCTTGGTATGCAGATGGCGTACTTGGAGATGTTTGCGACGATTGCAACGCTGTTTCGCCGCTTTGACATGGAGCTGTGTTAGACGTAGGCCATAAATGGTAGCATGGTAGATGGATTGATTATCTAGAAAGACACGTTGTCTGACGCAGAGTTTTATGAGTGCCAAGACACTAAAGTATGACTGTGATGTCCAATTTCCAACAAGCTGTTCCAGACGGACCGGACAAGTGTTGACTTCTATCGGGATTTTGTCTGCCCGCAGGTCAAGCCTGGCGGTCAAGGAGTGAGGGTTCTAGTTAACTGATGGGTCACAACCTGCAAATCACGGACCTCGTACATTACATTGCAACCACCTTGTTATGCCCAGCTGGAGCAGGCTGCAGAAGTCTGCACGTATGACCTTGGGTTGCCTATGTTGCTACCGAGTATACAGCTTCTAGATTAGCTCTCCGGTAGGTTCGGTAATTCAAACATTGCTAGCACGAGTAGAGCGTCTTTATCAACGAATCACCTATTACAGGCTAATTGAAGATAACGAATTTTCCAGGCTACTACGAACAAAGCCGAGATCTTCAATTTAAAATCCGCGATTAGTGATACAGCTGCAGCTGTGACAGGTGGTCGAAATAATATAGCTCCAGAAGCTATGGCAACATTCTGCTCCTAGACCTTCTTCTCAGCCTCGTCCAGTCACAAGCTGCCCGCCCCACTCATGCTCCAGGTTCCCATTCCTCCAGAATTTGTGGTGAATAAGGTCAGCTTGTAATCTCCTCAACCTTAAATTCCTAATGATTTACCGACTGGAACTTTCAGCACGTTCTACGATGAACGTTGGTGGCCTCGAGATGTACATGCAACGTTGAAACTAAGAGTGCGGCTGAGCCACTGTTCCCCTTTCGTCCTGTTTCTCCGAAAGCGCGAGACCATATTGATCTCACCAACGGCTAATCAGCCAATGGATGAGACGGGTGTACGACTACAACCTAGGACGCTTTGACGCTGAGGTAGCACTAGGAAATTGAGGTCGGAATGTCAACACAGCGAGAACACCGGCATGCATCTACACCGCCTAAGATTGTGGAACTGATGAAATGTAGAAGTCTGGCCCACTTAGTGTCATCAAGTGCTTGACTGGTCAATGTATAACATTTTCTATAGGTAGTAGGAAGGCTATCTATGCCAAGCATACTAACGACTTTATGTCAAGTATACGATAGAACCAAGGCTCAACTCGAACAGGAAGGAGCAAAAGGATTGGAGGTTAGTTGATCCATCAGCCAAAATGCAAAACCCGCGCCGGAGCTTGCCTTGAGGCCGTGGGCTGCCTAATCCTCGTCAGCCTCAGGATTCGCATTTGTCAGCTTCCCATATCTTGGCAATGCAAGCAATGCTGCCGAGCGTATCTGCTGGCTGAGACTCTTTCTTTCAGTTCATCGACGACATCACCGATTTCCGTACCACCACATGACACATGGCCAGACAGCAAAGATCCCCATCCGCCGACGCCTCTAGTACAACCGCTAGCAAAGAATGGAGCAACGTTGAAGACAGTAAAGAACGGAGAAGGATACAGAACCGCGTTGCCCAACGCAGATACCGTACGTGTCAACGATCTCGGAACAAAGCGACCTGTCCTCTCTTTACTTCATCAGGGCCAGTCAATGCTCTCTAGAAAATAACAGCGCATAGGTGAAAGGGTGAAGAATTCCCTCCAAGGCAAGCGACGAGACAAGGAGCTTAGCATGACGATGCCAATTACCGAGAGCTCCTTGGAGCAACATAGCCAAATGTCGCCCGATGTGAATGGGTCTCTATTAGACCACGATGTTTCGACGAATGTACCATGGCTGCTGGGCCCAATACGATCGCAGAACTTCCTCGATACCCTCAAGATTCCTTTGTCCTCCAACGCAGACCACCAAATGCTTAGGGAGCAGGATCCACAGTACTCCGACGATCCAGCATCTTACGAGGTAAATTCATGTTGCAATCCAAATGATTCCCGCCGCTCATCCGGCACAACAGTACTCTCACACGCAGTTTCCCTCTTTCAATCCTCTTGCGACACCATCACCGAGCAACGTTGGAAGTACACACGATTTGAATAGTTACAGCTCATTCACTAGTACCCCGAGTCCGAATTTGATAACTCAGCCAGAGATTTCCAATCAGAATTTCAACAGCTTCCCAACGCAGCCAGTACATAACAAGCGGAGACCTGGATTGCAGCTACCGCGACGGGAAAGTGGAGGCAGCATTACAGATCCGCCAAGTACAAGAGACCTCGCCCAACAGCAAGAAGACCAAGCCAATGAGTCCGATCCAACAAAAAATTGGCGCACAGGAAGCATTGGTACCGCTACGCAAGGGCGGACAAAGAAGCAGTGAATCTGGCAAGCACCCCACCACGCCAGACGACATGAGTCAGGAATTGAAAACAATGGTGAGCAATAAGCTATTCTAGTCCCTCCCATACTTTCCCATAGTACATTCTCAGGTCTTTCCTCTTCCTCGACTTATCGATCGGAACCTTTGTCCCAAGAAAGCCTGATTCACCTCTTCTCCCGCAGTGCGACAAGGCCCAAAAAGAGATAATGCGCGAAGCGTACCAACGTGGCCGCTCCGAAGCCATGGCCTCGTTGGAGAAACAGCGCTCGCGCCTGCAAAGCAAAGCGCAGGAGCTGATGGAGAGCCTCATTGAGACAGTTGAGTTTGGAGTATGTCAGGAAGTTTTCTTGCGTGATGCGAACCTTGACAGAACTCTGAAGAGGGTCAAGATGCATCTACAGACGCTTTCGCAGCCTGGGGGTAGGGATTTTAGGATGGATGAAGGGAGTCCGAATGGAGATGAAAGAGGCGAGATGCATGGGAGTGGGGAGGAGGGATTTGAGGATGGGGAGGGAGGTGGAGACCGATGATGTTGACGCGGATGCAAGTGGTCGACGCTCGGCGGCATCCGGGAAATTGACGGATGTATTTGGTGATGGGCAGTAGTGAGAGATTTGCTGGTGTTGAGGCGGATGGTGTATTGGATGATGCGTTGTAAGAGATCGTTTACGGGAGCAGACTAGACAGTGGTCGAGACACACTGTTCAACCTTCTTCATACAGATTCTAAATATAGAACTGGAGATAGGGCGTACAGAGCATCTTCAAATACCGAGATACCGCGCCCAAGGTAAGATAAGATAAATTAGAACACCCAGACTTCTCAGGAAGTATGTTTGATATTTACCAAGATCCGGGAGTTTCTACCTGTATGCCTTGTGGTGTGTTTGTTACGGCAGCCAATGCCTGGGCAACAACGGGAAACCCTCCCGAACACGCCAAATGAAGGCATGGCAAGGGTGTCTACGCGCTCCTCGATGTAAAGAATTCAAAGAATAAGCATCGAAGTTCTGCTTGAGCTGTCATATATTTTTCCGATCCCTTTATGATATGTCACTGGACGAATTGTCCGAGGAGACAGCATTCGGAGATTGGACGCTGACCGTATCTGGAATTCCGTCCACGGCGCTTCGGAATAACCTTCGCTGTTCCGCGGAATTAGTGCCCTCTAGTAAACACTGTCGTGACCTCTCATTGGAGGGATTGATGGACTAGGATGCCGCGAACCAAGCGATTGGGGCAGGCTATCCAATCTGGGCAAGGGTCTGGCCTTCCATTGCGACATCGTACTGATTCGGGCCCAGAGTGATGTTGTCTGTTCTACTCGCGTCGAGAAGGCGTGGCGTTTATGTGAATAGTCAGCAATGTGCAGCTGGTCGTGTGAAATGTGGAATGCCGCGGTAGAGCGAGAACACCGAATCCACATCTCGGGTTAGGAAGCGTTGATACCTAAGGCAAGGACCACTCGGATCCTTGTTGACGCACGGTGGGTAGCGCCTTCTTGGCAGCCGATCACGGGATTTCCCCTCCAACTCAGCACAACCTTGGACGACAGGCCTCACAGTCAATCTCGACTTTCATCCCATCATCCATCAGACTCCAACACCACTGCCCTCCGAACAAAGACAGCCTTGGTCACACAATAACCCTCGCTACATCGCTCCCGCACTTTTGTATATTATGACAGTCTTGCCAACCTCTCCGTGTGCGACACAGTCGGCGCTTGCGAGCCCACCGCTCGTATTGCTGACATGACCGCTTCCTTGTGAGTGGCCGCCCACGAAGGAGCATTATCGGGACGAAAGGTTCAAGGAGCTCTCTAGAGCCTTGGAGGAAGCTACAAGGTTACGGGCTCGAGGGCGAGTTGCCACGCCTCGCCGTCAGCTGTCATGGCTCCCGTTGCCGTTGCCGTTGCAAACAGCACGTCCGCTGGAAACGGTCCACCCCTAAGTTCTGCGAAGAGAGGTTGGACCGAGGATCGAGCAGAGATTCCTTCTATACTTATCGGCCGTGGCCAAGAGAACGCCTCTACAATTCGACATAACCTCGAGCAGGGCATGGACTCACAGAGGAGGTCGTCAGAAAGAAATCGGAGCAGAGGACGCCAGAACTCCCTCAAGCGTTGTAAGAACAGCACAGATATCTTGCGACAGCGATCGTTGAAAAGAGATGCCGAAGACGTGGGTCCGGATGCCAATACCCCTACCCGAGAAGGCAAACAATTCACCGTGGCAAATGTTGGCAGTAATGGGAAGATCTATCTCAGGTGAGCCTGCCTAGCTATTCTCAATATCCGTATTTGCTACTTCGCTTGGTTCATGCTAATCTCTCATCGCCCTAGACCTACCGCGCGTACTCCTCAAAAACCTCCGACAGCATATCCTCTTCCAACCCCCCCGAAATCCAATGGCCGTGATATCGACCTAGAATGCTCAAATGAGAAGAAAAGATGGTCAGACACGCAGGCATCCCGAACACCGACGGTATATCGCCGCGATAATTCCGTTGGCCGCGCCGGTCAACGCTCGAACTCAATACAGCGGCGCTCGGTTGATTCAATGTCGACAATCAGTGGTGGCCAAGCTCGTGGGCAATTCAAGGTTGTCATCAATCAAGCTCCTTCCGGAAATACCCTTCCAGGTGAACAATTATTACCTAGCCTCGAAGTGCCCATACCACACTATAGACTTGGGACCCCCAGATTCAGTACGCGAGGAACAGCCTTCCTTCACAGCCAAGTCTATTCCAGAGCGTCAACAAACGAGGACGCTGCATCTTCAGTGATCTCGGGACAGGAAGTTGATGCCATGTTTCCGGTGCCGCCCGGAGTGGAAACTCACACGACATTGCCACACAGGCTTTCTCAGGTTGCTCTCCGAACACCGGTCGCCCAATTGACTCCAGCGGCATCCAGAGTACCCGTCACAACTCCATCCCCCGTGTACAATCGCGTGAAGGAACCGATAGTGCCAGCCATATATGATGCGATTGCAACAAATCCTGATGATCCTGCGATTGTGCGCTATGCTATGAGTACCCGCGAAATCTCGGCAGCTTCTCCAGCACGGCTGATTGCTCAGATTACATCGAAAAATTTCTTGGACTACGAGCTGCTTTCTGACTTTTTCCTCACTGTTCGGGCTTACATGTCAACGCATGACCTTCTGGCCTATCTTCTGATGAGATTTGAGTGGGCCATCAATCGCTTCGACGACGATGGCCGAGTCATTCGAGTGCGTGCGTTTGCTGCTATAAGGCATTGGATTCTTAATTACTTCCCTTACGATTTCGTCGTCGACCGCGACTTGCGGGTCAGATTTTGCCAGCATCTTAACAGACTTACGCATCAAGTTCGACGAGGGGCACCACATGATCCGAGTGACTTGAAGCTGATTATCGATCTGAAGAAGTGCTGGCACGGACGTTGTGCGCTATATTGGGACAATCCAATGGGAGAGTGTGACGGTCGTAGTGACCTCGATATCAGCCCTGGAGGTATAGTGGGGAGCCGCGACAGCAAGCTCACCCATCCAAGTGAGCTCTGGGCCAAGATCGCAGAGTCTTCATCCCAGCAAGTAGACCAAGCGAAGTCTGTGGCAGCCCTCCACAACTGGGTCGACAGCGTGATTGAGGCCGAAGTCGAAGGAAAAGGGAAAACAGATCGAGCAATCTCTGTTGGGACAGCCCTCAGTATGCCAATGTCAACGCCTTTGAGCGAACAAAGTATCCCCGCCATGTCGTGCTCGATCCCAGGAAAACCGATGAAAGCGTTCGCGACAAGTCAAACGCACCGTAATCTCGGTCCACATCCTGTGCCGGCCGCAATCCCGCCTAACGTTCGTAGAGTGGGCCCTGCAGCTCCGTCAGCGCTAGCTAACGAGAAAGCACTTCGTTCGAGACATGAGCATAAGCGAAGCGGTAGCTTCCAGGACGCACTTGGAGACAAACGGACATCATTACCCACAATGCGAGCAGAGCAACAGACCCAACAGGTGGTCATGAATATTCCGATCTCCGGTAGCCTGATTCGTGGAAGCGTTCTTCCTCCCGGATCGCCTTTCATCGACAATCTGGTAGCTCATGGCTCGACGTCGAGCCTGCCGAAGCAAGGTCAATACGTTGATGGCCAAGTCTCGATGCGACCAATGAGTCCAGGGGTCAAGAACTTATTAGGTACAATCCGTCGTGCTATTGGAAGCAAGCAGAACTCCAGTGCGCCCACCCCAAACCTGTTGTCGACAGCGCCATTCATGGTCGAGACGAAAGACGCTACGCTGCCTATGCATATTGCATACAAGCTCGAGGGCTTGGGAGACCAACACCACCAGCTCGAGGCTCTCAAGAAGAATTCCCGTATAGATTTGCTGTGCGCTGATATTACGGAAATGTTCGAGCGTGCGGTGACACAAGAACCTACGCAGATGACAGCACCTGTCAGCAGTATCGGTATAGCTTCTGGCAATGAGCGAGAACAACCTTCGCCCGACCAGCAACAGATGCTCGATACGCCTGAAGGGGGCGCTCTCCAAAGAAGCCACAGTGAGATGACTTACGGCAGTCAGTCAATCGTCATTATGGATGATACGGCTCTGGAGCCTCCGGTACCTAGTTTGCCTGCTGGATTCGAGAAAGCACCACAGGATATGCACGCGCAATCATTCGAGACTACAGAACCTTCGTACTCGATAGCGGATTACAGCACTACTGCTATGCCAACAGCTTTTGAGACATCCGCCCCTGCCGAGACGTCGAATCACGAAGAGTCGAATGCGGACCTCACACCACACTCTGCTCTACTTCCTCCATTTACCATCCCCGTAGCACCAGGACCTCTACCGCAAGACCTTTATTCACACAGCACGGAGGGCCCTGATCGTTCTCAGTCTATTCATCGTCCAAGACGATCGATCGCCACTGGCAAGTCGTATGCATCTTACCGATCGAGCCGATCCGGACCGAAGTCACTGAGGAAGTATCAATCGTACCAGAGTGGTATGCGAAGAAGTGGACCGGAGAACAGCCTAGAAGCGACAACCGCATCAGACTCTCCACCAGTATCGTCAAAAGGCCAATTCGATAAACCAGCTGGAAGAATGCTTCGCAGAAGGCCTGGTGGAGACCTTCGCGCTAACCAGAATGTGCACGAGATGGAGCCTATTGCAAGACCTAGGTCCACAGGCTCAATCACTACTTACACAGAGTCGCTTCACAACTCGGCTGCGTATATGATGAAAATAACAGCGAGGAATACGCCCAACCATGGATCCTCACACCCCCCTCAGCCTGCACCGATTGACCCTGTTCCTGCACTTACAGAGAAGTCCTTGTCACTTGTCAGCACCCTGGCTTCACAGCCTGACTTACGACCGTCGTTCGAGGCCGCCGTTGCAGAATTCGCTCGCATACCTGACGACGAGGGGGGCGATCTTGAGGCTACACTTGCTAAATTAGAAGGCACATTCCGCAAAAGTCCTGTTGGGACTTCAGAAGGACGTCCCCCTCTGGAAGGCACTACCGTCATCGGAACAGGCCTATCGGCGAATCAGTCTTCACAGTCTAGGGGCCTCAAGCAGCATGGTAGTGAGCAAAAGCTTGGCTTCGAAAAGGCGGGGCCAACGCCGCCTCGGTTGACTGCGGGTCAACATACCGTGCCTCAGTCAGGCGAGGCAAAGAAAGACCGCCCAAACACCATGGCCCGAAGTTTGTATGCAGAATCTGAAGAGTCCTACGATTCGACGCCTCTGGTTGAACGAAGCCTTAGCAAGAAAGGAAAGAAGGTTCAGGCGGCTTCTGTTCAGCCTAACTCAACTATGTCACAACCTCTTTTCAGCCCAGTAGAAGCGAAGTTCGGCCTCGAGGCCGAGGACCAGCCCGAGACTGAATCCGCCATTGCTGAAGGTGACGGGCAGAATGATGAAGCCGGCGACTATGAGACGCATCCGAGAAGGGGGAGGAATCGAGAAACGTACCGATCATCTATGCCAACCTGTACGACGGATTCATTCCTCTTGGACGAAGACGAATTCTTGAGCGATCTATCGTCGGAATTATCTGATGACGAAGTTTCCAACGAAGCTTTAGATCAGGCCTTCGACTCATCCGTACGCCAATACCAAGGCAGCATATTACCACCAAATGTTTCATTTGTGCAGGGCTACCTCCCGTCACCTCCGATGACCACCGAAACCGCAATGGCGATTACTTCAGAAGCCAATCGAATCCAAGAGCAGAGGAAGCCCCCAACACCAGAGCCTTCGCCCGTTAGTAGACTGAAAGAGCCTGGGAAGACCCGCACTCCAGATGAGGTCGACGGGGCAGTCCTGCAGCCATTCGCGACCAAGGTGCATCATTTTCCGCCCCGTAGGCATATACCTTTCGTACTAGCATTCGAGGCAAACGTTCTCACCGAGCAATTCACTATCATCGAAAGGGACGCATTGAATGAGATCAATTGGCAAGATCTTATAGATATGCGCTGGCAAAATTCCAATACCGAAACCCTGAATTGGGTCGAGTATCTGCGTTTCAAAGATCCCACCGGCATCGAACTCGTGACCGCTCGCTTCAACATTGTAGTGAAATGGGCTCTTTCGGAGATAGTTTTAACGCAGAATATCGAAGAGCGCGCTTTGACCATCATCAAATACATCCAGGTAGCGCAAAATGCTCGCAAGCATCACAATTACGCCACAATGTTGCAACTTACGATTGCGTTGACGTCTGTCGACTGCATGAAGCTTACGAAGACGTGGGACTTGGTGCCCGCTGCCGACAAAGCTCTTTTGAAGGACATGGAGGTGCTGGTCTCCCCTCTGAGAAACTTTCACAACTTGAGACTAGAGATGGAGACAGCCAACCTTGAAAATGGATGCATTCCTGTTATTGGTAAGTTCACCCTAACATGTTCTCGTCATTGTCATTAATCTTCATGTAGCACTATACATCCACGACTTGACATATAATGCGCAAAAGCCGTCTGTCATTGCCTCGACACGAGATGGTGAGCCGCTGATCAACTTCGAGCGTTATCGAACAGCAGCTACCATCGTCAAAAGTCTGCTGAGGCTTATCGACGCAAGCGCAAAATACGACTTCAAGCCTGTTGATGGCGCGGTGGAGAGGTGTCTCTGGATGGCTAGCATGAGTGATGACATGATAAGGACCAAGGCTAGGGAGCTTGAAGCATAGAGATGCAGAGTGGATGGATTGGAGAGTTCTTTGTTTCGAATTAGGATATTAGGGTATCAGCGCGCATGGATATGGGTGTAGGATCACGGCTAATCGGCGGAGCATCGGTATGGATGAACGACTCACGAACACGACGACGCATTTATGACACTTGCCATTGGTTCTCCATTTCTACAGCCAGTACGAGCGGAACGCTGGATAGCGGGAGATGTTGGGGACGAATTGGAGTATGAGGAGGGGTTTGGGGGGTTGGTTACGTCTTCTTGTATATTCTACCCTTAGATTAGGGAAGGGAAAGAGCTCAGAAGGGACTTAATTAATGAGAGCATCGTTCAAATATAATCATATATTCAACATTGCTTGCCATCATACTCAAAGTCATGTAATAAGACACGAGCGCTAAATCGAACAATCTCAAAATCTCCCGCTTCCACCGTACCCTCACTCTCCATCCCCATATCCCAACAACAACCAAAGTCCCAACACGATCATGGAAATCCAAACCCTCTCCCCCGAAACGATTCAAGATATCACACCCATACCCCCACCCGCACATACAGACTCCATCACCCCCACCGCCATCGACGGCACTTTCTCCACCTGTATCGGTTGCGTACCCTCTCCTCTTCCCTCTTCCATCCCTCTTCCCTCCCTCCTCCCTCTTCCATCCCTATCTTCCCTCCTCTCTCCTATCTATCCCGCACCACACTACTGATATCGTATATGGAAAAGATCTCATCTCCGCCCCCCTCAACGCAAGGGTTTTGATGTGTAGCGATGAATTCTTTGCGGAGGCGAAGAATTTGATTAGTCTGGGGAAGCCGGTTAGGAGGGAGGGCGTGTTTGTTGAAAGTGGTGCTTGGTTAGTGGAGTTTTTGTTTTTTTTT
>JAABUL010002696.1_pt1 | contig 28651 bp, 42 predicted proteins | sample 5559151 | NCBI WGS metagenome assembly JAABUL01 (sample SAMN10711876, study PRJNA513368) | rock metagenome | isolation source: Antarctica rocks | place: Antarctica: Victoria Land, Pudding Butte sud
AGGGGCGGCGGCGGCGCACGAAGACCGTGCTTCTGAACTCTGCAAACCAATGGTGAAGTGTGGCTCAACAGCACACCTCCCCGACGACATGCTAGCGGCGGCGGCGGCGGCGGCGCACACCTAACCTGCGTGCAGATGTCTTGAATGGAGGCATCTCGCAAACCAATTGTAATCCTTTTCTCTAATACCATATATGGTTCGACCTGGCAGGCGCACCACCCGACCGACATGTTGGCGGGGCTAGTGGCAAGCGCACGGACACCCTGCATACAGACTTGCAGACGAGACAGAACGCAAATCAGAGGTAAAGCATTTCTGGCTATTCAGGCGCACCACCCCGATGACATGTTGGCGGGGGCGGCGGCGGCGCACGAGGACCTGGGCCGCCGCATCATCGGGCTGCAGGTGCCGGCCCCCAAACCCTGAAGAAACACTCTGAAAACAATGCTCTTACCTGAAATCAAATTCTGTGCTGCATCATAGACGCTTTGTCTGGTGGCCGCTGCATCAGCGGGCTGCAGGTGCCGCCTTCCCCTGCCCCTAGCGGCAGAGTAGGTGTCTGTCTTATGCACTGTGTCTTTGTCTTCTCTTGGCTGTCGGTTCTTGTGCACCCAGTTGCTTGCTGGCCCCTGATGCATGCACAAGCCTTGTCCCTGATAGATGTCTTCACTGTCCACCACCACAAGCCGGAGGTGCCAGGCATCACCGCCATGGGACACGGTGCCCATGAGGCGCTTCAGCAATCTGCTGTGAATGGATGTTTGATTTCTGCAGGAGCACTACGAGAAGGCGCTGGCGCAGTCGACCGCGCGGGAGGACGCCCTTGTGCGCACCCTGCAGCGCAAGGCGGAAAAGGTGTGCCTGTCCGCATCCATTTCCTCGTTGGGATTTTGTCCGAATCAACTCGAAAGCGTCGCAGCCGCTGTCGCACGCATGCGCTCAGGAGGACGCCCGCATGCGCATTCCTGGAACAGGTGCCCCGATTCCCACCCTGTGTTGCAGCACCAACAGCTTGTGGACGTCAAGCAAAATGCGGTGCGGCTGCGCGATGGACTGCTCGGTTCGCCACCACTATATCCAGACACTGCCACAACACCCATCCCCATTACAAAGGCTGTGACACTGTGATAACAGCGTATGACATACTGCTTTGGAACAGAACCACAAGCTCGTGGACATCAAACGCAACGCGGTGCGGCTGCGCGATGAGGCGCGGGCGGCCCGCGACGCCGCCGCGGCCGAGCGCGATGTCCTGCGGTCACGGCTGCAGGCCGTTTGCGGCAGAGTGCAGCTGTTTGGGGCGGCGCCGGAGGCGGCGGCAGCGGTTCCGAACGGCGGCGGCGGCGGCTCCAGGGCTGTGCCGGGGACAGCAGCCGCGGCGGCGGCCGGTGGCGGGCTCGAGGCGGCAGCGGCGGGCGCCATGGCGGCGGCGGCAGCGGCGGCGGTGGAGGGTGCGCAGCAAGAGGCTGCGGCTCGTCTTGTAGCCGCCGAGGCCGCGGCGGCGGTGGCGGCACGGGAGCGAGACGCTGCGCTCGACGATGCTGCCAAAGCGGAGGTGTGCAACATTCTTCAGCGTCTCCTCTTGGCGCCCATGTCTGTTGAGTCAAGCTTGCTGCGCTAAAATTTGATTGAGAGTAAACATGGGTCGGGAGTCACTTGCAAGGATGCAGCAACCGGGCTACCAATCGATCGTCCCGTCATGCAGAGCACCCAAGCCATCTGACTGCAGCAGTCGTTTTCGAAACCTGCCATGCACGATCCACCTCCGCTTCCTTTGTCAGCTGAAATGCTTCCACGTCGCATTGCTGAACCCCGCGCCAGGCGGCGCGCCGCGAGGCGGCAGCCCAGCTGGCAGAGCTGGAGCAGCAGCTGCTGGCGGCGGCGTACACTGTCCAACCTGCGGCCCGAGGAGGGGCCGAAGGCGACGCAGCGCTGCGCCCGCAGCTGCAGGCGCTGCAGCAGGAGGTGGATGAAGTGGCGGGGCTGCGGCGGCAGCTGGACGCCGCGTGCGCTGAGGTGGCAGCCCTGCAGGTGGGCCCCATCCTTTCTGAGGGTCCACGGCCTGGAACGAAGATCATGGATCAGTGATGACAAGGCGCTGCAGCGGCAGATGGGCGAGGCGGCGGGGCTGCGGCGGCGGCTGGACGCCGTGGGCGCCGCAGTTGCCGCCCTGCAGATAGTCCCAGATGCTCCATTTGCCAACATGTGCCGATAAACCAACCGTAGACAGGGGGGATCGACGTCCTGCTGCGGACAGAGGCACAAACACTCCACGACGGTGAAGCACAGAGACAACGCGCAACGTATGCTGAAATAGTTGCTGCTGCTTTGACGCAGCCCGGGCCCCAGACCAACAATAGGCGGCGCAGCGGCTCGACATGGGCGCGGGTAGAACTACAATTCAATGTCAGTCACAGCTCAGTAACTGAGCAGTTTGCGCTGATTTCTAGCAACTCAGGGGCTGCTGTATCGCACAGGACGCGACGGCGCGGCGGCCACTCGCCGTCGGGGCGGCGGAACTCGCTGCGGCGCTGGCGGCGGCGGAGGCGGAGGTGGAGATGGGGAAGCGGGAAGCGGATGATGCCGCACGCAAGCACAGCGTGGAGCTCGCGCTGCGGTCTGCCAGGTCGGTCTGCCTTGCGTGCGGCATTACTGTGCCTTGATCAGACTACTGAACATGCTGGCGGCAGCCTGCTGATGCGGAATGAGCGCTCCTGAGCTGGAACGATTTGCGGACCATTGCTGAACTGAGCTCTACAAACTAAGCCCTCTTCATTCTCGTGCAGCGTGTCCGAGGCGCGAGAGGAGGCTCGGGAAGCGCGGCTGCGCGCCGAAGACGCCGCGGCGGCCGCCGCCGCATGCGCTGCCACTGCTGAGAAGGTGCCAAGGCGAAGCGCCTTTCATGCGAGCGTTCGTCGAAACCTCTTCAAGCTTGCGCACTTGCCCACTTGGCTTGTTTTGCACACGACCATTCACTGAAGGTGGACTGAAAACACCACGCTTCAGAGCGCAGCCGCTGCAATGTATCAGGGCCGGCAGGACGCCGAGGCGGCGCTGGCGGTGGCGCAGCGGCGGCACATCGCGGAGCTGGAGCAGCAGCGCAACCTTGTCGACGTCGCCGCTGGCAGATCTGCAGAGCTGCAGGCCGCCGACGGAGAGGCGGCGGCGGCGCTGGAGGCCGCCGAGACCGCGGCGCGGCAATTCGAGGCCGCCGCCTCGACTGCGACGCAAGCGCAGCGTGCAGCCGAAGCGGCAGCGGCTGCGGCGGGGGACGGGGCGGCCGCCGCTGCGCAGGAAGCGGCGGCCCTCCGCCAGCAGCTGGAGGCACAGCTGCGGAAGCTGGAAGCTGCTCAGGCAGAAGCGGCGGCCGCGCGGGAGGCGCGCGCCGTCGCCGTCGCCGAGCGAAACCAGGCGCTGGCGGACCGCGACGGAGACCAGGAGGGCTTTGCGGCGGAGCGCCACGGCTTTGCGGCGCAGCGGGATGCGTTGTCGGCGGCGCGCGATGCTGCATCGGCGGCGCGGGACGCCGTGCAGCGGCAGCTGCGGGAAGCTCAGGCGGCCGCCGCCGAGACGCTGGTGCGACCGCGATTCTGCTCTGCTCTTATTTCGTTGGGCGCGCCTGTCGTGCTGCTGACAACATGGCAAGCTCTGCACCAGGCGCACATCTGCCGCTGCCGCCGTTACACGGCTGCCTCCACCTCCAGGGCAGGGCATGCCAGTACAGGGCGTTGCGCTGCTTTTCGGCGCCTGACCTGTGCACCTGTTGGGTGGATTTTGTAGTCGTGGCCTGCCGGCGCTGGCGCCGGCGGGCACTCCCTATTTACAAAGCCACAGTTGCCATGGCTGCGCGTCCTGTGCTCCCGCAGACTTTGGTGTGCAGTCGGACAGACATGCAGGTCAGCTCTGGAGGATCCTCCGGACGAACATTTTGAGGAATCGACACAGAATTTACGGCAATTCCGAAGCCAAGTCGAACCTTTGATCGCAGGCCGAGACTAGCTGGAGTGGGGCCAGCTCGTGCAGGATGCGGCGCCAATATTCGACCCTAGAAAAACTTGTGATGTACACCCATTTTGCAGGCCGACAAGCAGCAGGAGTTCGACCAGCTGGCCCAGCATGCGGCGACAATGGGCGCGGACCTCGCCCTGACGCAGGTGCGGCTGCTGAAGAATCATGACAGTGTTCAATCCTGTGTGTCTGTGTCAACGTTGCTGTGCTGCGACACAGCACGAGATGGCTTGCACATGCAAACCGGCTCGAAGTGGAGTCGTGTTGGATTTCGCTCGAATCCATTGATGAGATCCGGAGCATCTCGATCTCCTGCGGAGAATCTGCAACACATGTGCCGTCGCCTATAACCCGTCCAGAAGCCGAACTAACTCCCAGGCGCCGCCTGTCAATCGGACAACTGCTAAATGCTGCAGCTGCTGGCTGAAACAGACAAGGACGTCCTCGGCGGCAGATCGCTGCCAGTGCCCAGGAAGCGTGGGTGCCAAACGAGTTCATTTCTGAAAACCCTTGCCAGAAGAGGGGAATGGGTCTGCGGTTGCAGACGGCGCTGCAAGCGGCGGACGCAGGCAGAGAGGAATCGCAGGCACTCTGGATGCGGGCAGATGCGGCGATGCGGGCGGCGCAGGTGGAGACGCGCGAAGCGCTGGCAGCACGACTACAGGCCGAGGCGGCACAGCAGGCTGCGCAGGCGGAGAAGCAGGAAGCAGAAGCAGCGCGGCAGCAGGCAGAAGCGGCGCAGCAAGCGGCGGAAGCGGCACAGGCAGCAGCGCAGGCGGAGAAGCAGGAAGTGGATGCTGCCAAGCAGGCTGCAGAAGCGGCGCGGCAGCAGGCAGAGGCGGCGGCGCGGGCGGCGGAAGCGGCCAAGCAGGAAGCAGAGGCAGCGTGGCAACAGGCAGAAGCGGCTCAGCAAGCAGCGGAAGCGGAGAAGCAGGAAGCGGAAGCGGCACGGCAGGCGGCAGTGGCGGAAGGAGACGCGGCCGCCCGGGAGCGGGATGCCACTCTGGCGCAGTTGCAGGCCGCACAACAGGCGAGCAGCACTTTACTAACCTATGCCATTCATCTCCTGTGAGCGGCTGTGCCGCTTCTCGTCTGCTGGTCTCAGGTGCTCTTGAACAGTCGGGATGCAGACACACACTTGCATTTGCACGAAGCCGTGGCGGTGCTCTTGGCAGCTTGCAGTCAGTGGGGTGCGTCAATGGATCTGCGTCAATGGATCTGCGGAACTCGCACTGCGTCAATGGAAACTCCACAACTTTGGTGGCGCCGCCGTCGGGGCGGCCAGCGACGCTGAGGCATGCCTGCAATCTTTGACCCTCCCGCTTCCATGGGCAGTTCCCGACTGGGCAATTCCCGATTGGGCAATTCCCGATTGGGCAATTCCCGATTGGGCAACTCCCGAATGGGCGCTCCTGGCTTGTCTGATGCAGGAGCAGACCGGCAGCGCAGCGTGCAAACCCCGTCGAGGCGGCCGCCAGAACGGACGTTTCACGAACTGATGTTGTGCAATACGTACGCTCCAGATATAATGTGTTTTCTACGATGGAGTGGTGCGAGGCTCCAGCGCAGCGCAGCGCGCGACCGCCGTCGCGGCGCTGTTCTCTTGCCGTTCCCTGCGGCGTTGCCAACTCGCGCCAGTTCCGCCCATGCAGGTGCCAGGTGCCAATGCTTCCGTTTTCATATTTTCGGTACGTAACACGGGAGCAGGGCGATGCCTTGGCTCGGCACGCGGCCGCCATTGAGGGCGTCGGCCAGGTGGAAGAGGCTTCTATCAATCTCCTTCGTTCCGTCTGTTTACATGCAGTGCAACGTGTGTTTGCTGCAGGAGCGGGACGACGCCCTGGCGCAGCATGCTGCTGCCATTGAGGCCGTCGCTCAGGCGGAAGTGAACACCGACGCCGCTGAAGCAGCTCGCGCGGCGGCCGCAGAGGCGACGCTCGCAGAGGTGAGCCACAAGGACGTTCCCATCCGTGCACAACTCCACATGTGTGGCAAGTATCCAGCATCCTAGCGCAGTTTGTTGAGCAGTTGCCCCGGCACGACCGTCACTCCAGACATATGCGCCGCCGAGCGCTACAAGATGTGCAGTCATGTGCATTCGGCCCAGGTTGCGTCACGGTCGCAAGTGTAATCCGATTCGCTAATCCGATTCGCTAATCCGATTCGCTAATGCACGTCAGGGCGAGCGCGCGGCTGCCGCCGAGAGTGCGGCGGCGGAGGCGGCGGAAGGGGCGGCGGCTGCAAAGGCAGAGGCGGTGGGCCTTACGGCGCAGCTGGCGGAGGCGGCTGCCAGTGCACAGGACGCCCAGGAGAAGGTGGAGACTCTTATCTATCATGCTTCTCAACTGCGGTTCTCCTGACTGTGAATCGAAGTCAGCGGAGCGCCTGAAGGCGCAGCTGGCGGAAGCGGCCGCCCGCGAGCGCGATGCACGGGAAGAGGTGCAGCGCCTCGACTCACTTTGAAGAAGATCATCTGGATCTTGAAAGCTGGATCCTGACAGTCAAACTGTGGCGCCAGCTGCTGCAGCGGTACCCCAAGCTGTTTCATCCTGCAGTATTTGCTGCATGACCATGGCTTTCTTGCCATCGAAAGGTCGCCAGAACTGCGCCAGCCCGGGCGGGGCCAGCGAGCCCCTGCATTCTGGCATGGCGGCTGCGGCTGTGGCGGTGCACGCCAGCAAGCACCCTGCATCCATTTCTGATCACTTGCGTGCAGTGACGTCCGTGCCCTCTGTTTGCAAGCTCTGTCGTTCGAGAGCAATGAAGCCTTGGTAGTATGAGACAGCCAGTGAAGCCTCTGTAGTCATGAGAGTAACAAAGGCGTCGCCGATATGCGCGCAGCTGCGCGCCTTCTACAACCTACGGAAGGAGCCATTCGACACGGTGGACTCGGCGCTGCGCAAGCTGCTGGCAGCCGCGCCGCGCTGAACCCTAAACCCTGAGCGGCGTCGCTTGGTGCATTCGGCGATGCGCAAGCTGCAGGCCGGCGCGCCGCCCTGACCCCTGAACCCTGAGTGGCGGCCCCCAGCGGCACCCGCCCCCAGGGCGGGGGTCTACAACCGCGCAGACTGTGCAGCGGCCCGGGGCCGGAAGGCTGCCCTCAAGGATCTCACCCTGTAGCGGCCCGTCCAGGGGGATACAAAGGGGCCGGCCGGGAAGCACGCGCGCCTCACCTTGGTGTGCGCGCCTGTCATCGCGTCAGGCACTACCGCGCCAGGACTCGAGAGGGTACTTTGACTTTGCGGCAGCCGCAAAACCCTCAGGCCCGGCTGATGTTCCAGCTGGTTGTATCATATTTCGTTCTCAGGGGCGCCAGGACAGGGAGCATGTGCGTCGGTCGTGATTTTTCGTGACAGGTTGACGCTGTGATGCATGTGCATGGTTCGCTATGATTTGCTTGCGATTGGCGGGCTTTTCTTGCAGAACTGCAAGGTATGTGAGACCGTCGTTGTGTATGTGACTCGGTGTAATCTGAAACATTCACGCGCTACATCAGCATGGTCTGTTCTCCTGTTGCAAGGTTCCATTGCATTCACCACTACTGCACCCGTCGCCGCTGCCGCAGCAGCGGCGGGTGATGTTGGTGCCGCCTTACTAAGCACGCCTGCTGATCGATGGTGCGAAAATCCAGCAATGCATCACCAGGTGTCTGATTCCATGCCCAAGCAATGAAGCAATGGCCTGCGCCCAAGGGGGCTTCTGCCCTTGCTGCTGTCGTATATCGTATCATTGAAATCGCCCTTTTATCGTCTCACGCTCCTCCTTTTCGAGGCAATATGATAGGACATCCGATTGAGATAGTGGATGTAGCCAATGAACGTCTCCCGAGACCCTCGTCAGCGAACTCGGCATTGTATCTTCATGCCGCACGCAAGCAGCAGTTGACGTCGTGTCTGCCGACTTTGCCACGTTGCTTGAGCAGCCTTGAGAACCTACTGCCTCGATCCTAAATTGCAAGTGTGACGTCAAAGGGAGAGCAGCGCTGCCTTTGTACATCTTGAGTGTATTCCTTGAGGTTTGGAGCACTCGATACGCGTACAAGGCCTCAGGACATCCTTTCTTGAGTGGAACACACCAAACTCAGCCCTGCTGCATGCTGGCGAGCTGCAGTCGCTGTCACGCTCGCCAAGTAGGGGCAGCAACCCAACGGAGCTACGCTGGAACAGCCGGGGATGTACGGGGGCAGCGGAGTCATGCAGCGGCAGGGTTGACACCCGACGCCTGTCGGCGCCCGACGCCGCTGCCGCAGCAGCTGCCATGACAGCTGCGGAAGCAGCAGCTGCGCTCGCAGCGCGCGCGCAGCCGGATCTGGCGCCGGATCTGGAGCATGCAACGGGACCTTTGCTGTCGGCGGCTCCCGGCAAGGGAGGCGACAGCGAGCGTGGCGCCGCGCTAGCGGAGCGACCCGTCCCGCCAGTGGCGGCTGCGCCGAGGGTGCCACAGCAACAGGCGCCCCGAGGCCAGCCTGGCGAGCAGCCGTGGTCGGCCCTGGAGGTGTCTCTGGAGCCGGCCGCGCCCCTGGCATGTGGCGGCCTGCCAACGTGGCTCAACAACGGCGGTGGTGGCAGCGCCAAAATTGGCGGCGGCGGCGGAGCGGCAATCGGCGCCGCTGGCGGCTGGGGGCTGGCGCTCGGCGATCTGGATGGCCGAGTGGCCGCCTTGTGTGCCTTCAGCATGCTGATGGCGGTCAACAACACCGCGCTCCGGGCGACGCTGCCATCTTATGTTGACGTGCGTGTTTTTCCTCGTGATGTCTCTTTGGGCATGCTGATGGCAGTCAGCAACACTGCACGGCGGCCGAGTGGCCGCCGTGTGTCGAGGTGAGGCTTTCTACATGCGCAACACTGCAAGTTGGTCCGCCGCTGGGAGCGAGGTTGGCTTTTCCTCTTCAGACTCGTGCTCTTCGCGGCGGCAGCCGCCGACGCAGCTGCCGGACGAGCATCGCGGCGGCACCTGGTTTGCCACCACGGAGTATGTAGCGCAAACCCTAAACCCTAAATCCTGAATTTCAACACAGTATGCATGTAATGTCCATCGCCAAAACCCACACAGATGCTTGTCCATTGCTTTGCTTGAGCAGGCGGGTTTTGGCAACGGCGCCTCGGGCGTCGAGGCGGCCCGCGCCATCGCTGCGCCCTAGCGCATTGCGATGCATCCCGCTCAAAACAAACCTACCAAAACTTCGCAACACTCATCTTTTACCTGCAGGCTTTGGCGGCCGCCCTCCAGGCACCGTGGTTCACTTCGTGCTTATATTAAAAATTAAAAAAAAATAAAAAATAAAAAAAAACCACAGTGTGTTGCGCGCCTCGTGTGCTTGCTCGTGTGCATCGCGTCCAGAACCAATGCTCTATGTTATCAGCGCCCATGCATCTACTTTCGGGGTTTTGGCGGGGGCGCCTCGGGCATCGGGGCAGCATTCAGTACGTCTGTGCTCGTGCGCCAGCGCGCCATTCCCGAACTCTCATGACGCAACACCTTCATGTGCACGTGCAGGGCTTTGGCGGCGGCGCCTCGGGCATTGGGGCAGCCTACTCCGTCTTTGCGCTTGCGCGCATCGCGTGCAATGTGCCTGCCGGCATGCTGGGCGACCGCTATGGCCGGCGCCTGCTGCTCATCGGCGGCGCCCTCATCATCGCCGTCGGTGAGCCGTACGCCAATAGTTGTCCCATGCAATTTCGCCCGATCAACCACAGACACCCGGTGATTCCAGAAGGGGGCCTGTCGGCCTGCTGGGGGATCGCTGCGGCCGGCGGCTGCTGCTCATCGGCGAGCCGCGCTCATAGTCGCCGTTGGCAAACTGTGCACTGCCTCACAAAGTCGAACCTCTATCGCTGCAGTTGCTGCGGTTGCAGCAAGCTGCTCGTCTGCGGCCCCCACATGATCGCTGCCGGTGAGCTGTGTACATCTCTCCGCCGAATCCCAGCAAATGGGTTCCAAACCCTCCGCCGTGATCCCACAGCCGAAGTGGCGTGCCGACAGGCGCCGACGCTCCGGTCGGTGCTGGCTGGGCGGGTGCTGCCTGATCGCCGTTCTGGTGCAAGATATATTCTGGTGCAAGGTACATTCTGGTGTGTGACAAAGTATTGTCTGACAAAGTTTGCAACATGTATCAGCTGCAGCCGAGCTCGCGTGCGGCTGGCGCCAACACTGCGGGTGCAACTGGCGGCGCGGGCGCTGCCTAGAGTCGTGCTCTGAAGCATCTTTCGTCACCAACCTTTCAAGTTTCCTTTCCTTTCCTTTCCTTTCCTTTCCTTTCCTTTCCATATGCACCTGCCGCAGCCGAGCTGGCGTGCCAGCTGGCGCCGACGGTGTGGGCGCTACGGCGAGGCAGGTCAGCTATTCGGCTGTGCAGTCCATCACGGTTTGCCCTTGCCTGCCGCAGCCGAGCTGGCGTGCGGGCTGGCGCCGACGCTGTGGGCGCTGCTGGCGGCGCGGGCGCTCCTTGGCGCAGGGGCGGCCCTGGAGTATGCCGGCCTGGAACTGGCGTTGGCGGACGTTTCTGTGCCCGCCACACGCGCCCGCACGCTCGGCGTGAACCAGGCGCGTGATGTCAAGAGCGCAAACCTGAAAGTGCAAGTGAAAAGAACGGAAATACACCACAATAAGTACGCGGGCCGGGAATTCGCGTCGGCGGACGTTTCTGTGCCCCGCGATGCTCGCCCACGCCCTGGGCGTGAACCAGGCGCGTGATCTCGACAGCACAACCCCGGAATTTGCAGTTGCGAAGAGCATCAATACGCCGCAAGAGGTATTCAGGCCTCGGATCGACGCTGGTGGACGTTTCTGTGCCGGCCACGCGCGCCCGCGCGCTCGGCGTCAATAAAGGTCAAACCCGCATTGAAGTTGTCTCGCAAACCCTGACAGCTTGCGTGATTTGGGCTGGTGCATGGCCGCCCGCTTGCACGCTTGCCTTGGTGCTGGGTGGCGCAAGCTGCCTCAGCCGCAGGGCCATGGGCGGCAGCATGCCGGGCCGTCACCGCAGCTGGGTTGGCCGCCAGTCGGAGCCGTTGCATGCTGACACACTGACAACATGTCGAAATCGGACACGACAGACTCAATCACGACAGACTCAATCACGACACACTCAATCACGACAGACTCAATCACACCAGTCATCCCAGCACGATCCAGACCAGATATCCTAGCTTGATAGCACCCGGCGTCTTGCCGCAGGTGGCGGCTTCCAGCGGCTCGCTGTTTGGGCCGTCGCTCGGCGGCGCCCTCGCCGACGCCGTGGGCCTCTGGTGAGCCGCTTCAAATCAGCTTCCTATACACAGCTTATACCTCATCCGACTTGGTAATCGCTTAGCGTGAATCAGCACGGCGCATCCCGTCGCCGATGCCGCGGGCCTGTGTCGCAGCACATGCAGGCACACTTGCAGCCTTGTTGGCACTCGCAAACTGTGGCGCCCTACAATGTGATCACTGCTTGCCCGCTTGTGCTGTCATCAATGTGCTGGAACCGCTCGTCAGGGTGCCGTTCGTGCTGACGGCGACCGCCGCCGCCGGCGCGGCCGCCGTCGCCGCCGTCTGCCTGCCGGAGACCGCGCGCGGGCGCGCCTCCTTCCTGCCGCAGCCCGGCCGCCGGTTTGCCAGTGCAGCTGGCCCCGGTCGGCAGGCGGCGCCGGCGCCGCCGCCTGCTCCCAAAGGGGCGCTGACGTCCCCAAATGGGGCGGAAGCAGCGGAAGGAGGCGAAGCCGGCCGCCAAGCGCCGCTGTCGTCGCGGCCACGCCCGGGGAGGGATCCTGCCCAGAATGAGCCCCTGTGCGTATTCCTGTACTCTGGTTTATGTAAGGCAGATGGGTGTGGCGGGCCGGAATGCATGCTGGCCTATTGGCAAGGTTCCGTCTTCGAGACCCTGGCAGTTGCCGTGTGTGCTGCCGCATTTGGTATTCCTATGCAAAAGCACGTGTCGCGGCCACCGCACAACATGACGCTGGACGCGCGGGCGGAAGTGGAGGGCGTGCCAGGACAAGCCTGTGCGGTCTGCAGTTCACCGGCCTCGCGAGGCCGCGACACAGTTTCCGAACGTCGTGTGCTTTGCCGCAGGCTGGCGGGCCACGACTGGCAGCACGACGACGCACCGGAAGGTGTTGCGCAGGCGGCACGGCCAGGCTGGGCGGCCATTCTGGGCAGCGCCGACTTCCGGGCCGTCGCTGTGGTGCGCTCAGAATCCAAGAAACGAGGTTGACAGAACTCGCCAAGCTGTGCGGCTGGGCTGGGCAGCCAGCCCGGGGAGTGCTGTTCCCATGCTTTCAGAGCACGACGGAAAGACCAATCCCTGACAACGGGCAGCGCACCCATGCAGTCGACGAAGTTCAAAGCGGACATCCAACGCTGGCATGGGTCGTCCTGCAGGTGAATGCGGCGGTGATGGCGACGGTCAATGGCGGCAAGGGGCTGCTGCTGCCGCTGCTGGCGCGCTCCGCCTTTGGCTACAGCCATGCCGCCATCGGTGCGCCTCCCGTACGTTCAGTTTCATTTCAATTAGAACCATTTCTTTCCTCCTGACTGTCTTGACCTCGACCCTTACCGAGGATGCGTTGTGGAACAGAACTGATGCAGGCTGCTGCCACTGCTGGCGTCTCTGGCCGCAGCCGCGCCGCCATCGGTGCGCCTGTTTTGTCATCCACGACAAAGCAGCCTTTGAGCGGTCTTGGCTTTGAGTGTGCCTGACGGTATGAAAAGGGTTTAGGGTTTAGGGTTTAGGAAAAAGCCGCTGCTGGCGCCTTCGGTGCACCTTCCAGTTTCAAACGATGTCGCCTTCGCGTCTTGTGTGTGTTCCTTGGTTTCGCCACAGGGCTGCTTTATGGCGGCACCGCGCTTGTGGCTCTGCCCGGCACGCTGCCGGTGGCGGCGCCGGCGGACTTCATTTCCGCGAAACTGAAGATCCGCTATAATTTCCTCCAGTCTGCTGTTCCGCCCTAAGGCAGCAGCTGTTTGGCTGAGTCGCTCTCGTGCCGGCGCTGGCTGCCACGCGGCCGGCGGCGGCGCTGGCGGACCTCACGTTCCATCTCGGATAGAACTTTCATTGTTTTTTGGCACCGCCGCAGGGGTGCTGTTTGGCAGCATCGCGCTCGTGGCTTTGGTCGGCACGTTGCCGGCGGCGGCGCTGGCGGATCGCGCTGGCCGCCGGTGGGCAATCCTGCCGTCCGCCGCTGCCGAGTCCGCGTCACTGCTGCTCATGGCCGCCGCAGGTGCGCGCTTTTGTTTGAACGATCATCATTCATCACACGTGACTATGATGAACCGTGCACACATCGTGCCGTCCGCCGCCGCCGAGGCCGCGTCGTTGCTGCCCATGGCTGCCGCAGGCGCGCCGCTGCAGTGCCGCATGCTACGCCCACAGGGCATTGGAGGTTGAGCACCAGCCTCGGATGTGTAATTACATAATTACGTAATCACATGTTACATGTCGGATGTGTGCGGCGCCTGTGGTCCAACTGGAGGAGGCTGGGGTGCCTGACCGCGCGAGGGCTTCCCATCCTCCTGATAAAACTGCCTCGCCTGAAATACTGCTCCCCCCTTGCCGCCGGCAGCCCCTGGGCGCCTGGTGCCGCGGCGCCACCGCACGGTGCTGGCAAATGCGCGACGCTCTGCAAGGCCCACAATCAGGCGTTCGTATGAAGGCGGTGTGTGCTTCCCCCCCTTGGCGCAGGCAGCCCCGCGATGCTGGGCGCCGCCGCGGCGCTGTACGGCGCTGGCAACGCGCTGCGCAGTGCGGGACTGACGGCGTACGCGCTGGACATTCTGCCGCCGCCGGCGCGGGGACTGGGCGTCGGCCTGCTGCGCTGCGCCGGCGACGTCGGTGGGTTTGAAACCTACAAAAGCACGCGCCGTTTCTGAAAACCTCCGCCGGCGGCGCAAGGGATGGGCGCCGGCCTGCTGCACTCGGATGCCATGGCTGGTCGCCCACCACCAATCTGCCAGAATGATACCTGGCTGTGCGCAGGCCCGGCCCTACCCTAAACCCTAAACCCTAGACCCTAAACCCTAAACTCTCCAAGTCTTGCCTGCTGGCGGACAAGACGACCGCACCCACAACCCACGTGTCTCCTCTCGGAATGCTTTTCGAACCCCAGAATGTCTGCTCCACATGCAGGCCCGACGGTGGGCGTCTCCAGCCTGGGGCTGCTGACGGACCTCATGTCGCATTGCATCCTCCCGGGGATACTATATATTTATAAAGAAAAAACTCAAGAATGTTATCCCCAACCCCGACTCGCATGCGCAGGCATGCTGGTGGGGCCTGCCAGCCTGGGGATGCTCACAGACGTGATGACGGTGCGGCGGGCGCTGGCGGCCAACGCGGCGGCGCTGGCGGTGGCGGGCGCATTCTTTGCGGTGACGGCACGCGAGGCGCAGGCTGTGCGAACTTGAGCCGCCAGCGGGCTGCGGCGGCGCAGCCGCTGCGGCGTTGTGGTGTACAACTGTGGCGCCAGAGCCGCATTATTTACACAGTGGCCAGGAAGGCGGAGGAAGCAAGCGGCAGGGGTTGCGGGTTCCGATGACTGTGCTTGTTTTGTAATTTGTGCGTGAAATAATGTATGTATGCTGTTTAGGGTTTACTTGGGTATTGGTGTGCACGTGAGCACTGGCAGATGTTGCACCCGCCAGAACACTTTGAGTTTCCAGAAGCAACGAACACTGGGAGTGGACACTTGGTGAACGATATGAACAGGCAGCATTAAGTTCAGGTTGAATGCAGGTGATGCGCAAGAGTGAAGATGTGTGGCATGTTGTGAGGCGATGGCCGTGGAGCCTTGAGAAACACAATTACACGCGCGATGCTTGCTCTGCCCTACAACCAATGCTTTGCTCCCGCGATGAGCGCCGAGACACATTGACACGTACACGTTATGACGACATCCCTGACACGGCTGCAAGCGCTCTGTAGCTGCGCCTATTCCTCCATGCAGGGGCCCAAGAGCACGCTGAACGAATGCGAAGGAAACTTGCGGGAGGGGCGCAAGATATCAGCGCCCCGGCGCACACGGCGGTGTCCATACAGGTGATGCTCCAACCCAATTTCTAGCAACAATACGGCGGTGTGTACCCCCTAATAAGCGCACTGACGAAAACGAATGACACTCACACGATGCGGTGCGGGCCCCCATCGTCGCCCCGGGTCGCGGCAAAAACGCTGCGACCAGTTTTGGTTGCGGGGGACGCCCGTCGCCCCAAGGAAGAACACCCCCCAATGAAGTCGGTGCTCCCCTTGCGAAGCCCCCTGAGACCTAGAACTACATCCCTTCGCCCTCGACCTAGACTGTCACCCAACGTACTCCGTCGCGCCGCATCCCGCATAGCGCCGACGAGAAGATTCCCCTTCTACGGCATTCCGCTGTGCCTGCTGAGTCCGCCAGAGGCGGCGGGCTGGATGGCCCGCAACAAAGCCGGCGCAGAACCCGCCGCCCTGATGTCGTCTGCAGGCCAGTCAGCGGGAGCTCCCTGCATTATCCTTCTCCTTTCGCCCTTGCCCCCCAAACGAATGAACACTCCCGGCGCAACAGCAACGGAGTCCCCTCGGCGGCCTGTACACTAGGGTCGTTGGCGGGAAAGGGAACCTCTGCAATGTGATGGTGGAACATGATGGTACGATGGCGCTCCGACGCCTGGCAGGGCTTGCGGCGGCGTTTTCTGGCGGCCGCGGGAGCCGCCCGCCAGCTTAGGCGAGGCGGAGGGGCGCCCGCCCCGGCGGAAAGGCAGCGCCCGCGTCTTCCGCTGCCGCTGCTGCGCCCAGCGCGCGCCGGCAGCGTTGCCGCCGCCGCGGGGGTAGGGCTGTGAGAACCCCAAACCCCAAGGCCCGGCGGCGGCGCTCAGCGCTCCGTGATCGAGTCTAGGTGCGCCGGCAGGCTGGTGAAGCGCGGGCGCAGCGGCCCATCGTCGCCCTCGGCGCCGATGCGCGGCACCACCTTGACCGCCGTAATGGCCGGCGCGCTGTGCGCGTGTGCCCGTGCGTGCGCCGCGCCTGCACAGAAGTGCAGAAACCCTAAAGTCTCCGGGGAGGTCTGGACACCCTGTGGAGTATCTCCTGTCAGCTGGCTTGGCACTGCGGCATGGAGACTTGAGCAGCAGCGCAGCGCAATCGAGGGTGCTGTGCTGTGGGACCTTGGTTCATTGCGGATGGACGAAGAACGCAAGGAGTGTCAGTAACGTGCCCGGAAACGGGGTGACCAGAAACCTGCGAATGTGCCTCACCAACGGTGTTGGCGCCGGCATCCTCTGGGAAGCGTGCGGAGTGGTCGTGGCGCACTGCCGCCAGCGCCGCCGCGGCGTCTTGCGGCCAGCCGACCGCCACCGAGCCGAACGCCGACGCATGGCCCGCCGCTGGGGCTGCGTCCGGCGGCGCGTCGGCCGCAGCGCCGTCGGCATCCCCGCTGCGGCGGGGCTGCGGCGACGGCCGCTGCAACGGCGCCTCAGAGAAGACTGAGCCAAAGCCAGAGCGCATGTCGTTGTCTCGGCTTGCGTCTGCATCCCAGGCCTGCTGCTGCTGCAGCGGCGGCGGCGGCGGCGGGCTGCCGGGGTGGCGGTCCGCCGCGTCGACGGCGGCAGCAGCCACGGCGGAGATAGCAGCGTGCGGCGACAGCTGCAGCCGCGGGCTTGATCGCAGCCGCGGGCTGCGGGGGCTGGCGGCGGCGGCTGCGTCTTTGCAGGCCTGGCCGCTTGGTAGGGATTCATCCGAGGCGGTGCGCAGCGGCGGCGTCGGCGGCGATGTCGGCAGCATGCCCTCCAGGAAGGATTGCCCGATGGAGCCGCCGCGCCGCATGCCGGCCTTCATGGTGCATTCCCGCTCTGCGACAAATGCGTAGTTGGTGTTTACACGTGTGACACTCACAAACAGAGTGGCCTCCAGGAGTGCATGCCGGAGGACAGAGCCGCCGCGGCGCACGCTTGCCGTCATGGTGCCATCCTGCTGTAACTTCGGTGCAGAAGTGCGTCGTCTTTTGCGACTTTTGCGACAGATGAGGTGGCCAAGGTGCTTGGATGCCGGGGCGCATGGCGAACATACGTCACATCAGCAGCACGCCCAGCCACGAGGGGAAGCCAATACAGCGGTGATGGCTGCCAGGCTGCTGAATCACTATAGTCAAGCTCAGCGGCAACAGATGAACCCAGGACGCACCGGTGATCTGCGCCATGCGCGCGTACTCTGCCGACAGGCTGCTGAAGCGGCTGGTGTAATCAGCAGAGCCACTCGCGCTGCTGCTGCCGCTGCCGGCCGCCAGCGAGTCACTGGACGACACTCCCAGAGCGCGGGCGGAGCTTGGCGAGGTGCCGCCGGAATGCGCGCCCGGCCAAATGGTGAAACCGCCGCCGCTGCCGGCCTTCTCCTGCAGCTGGCTTGCCGCCGCCGACAGCAGCCCAAAGGCGGTGGAGTCCGACGAGGTGGAGTCCGACGAGGCGGAGGTGGACACGCGTAGCGCGGACAGCGTGCCGCTGCCGCCGCGTGTCAGGCGGCCGCTGCCGCCGCGTTTGGGGGACCGCAGCACCGCCGGCTGCTCGTAGTCCCGCTGCGGCCGCTGCTGCGGGGGCCCGCCCGGCGCGGGGCTGCGCGGCGGGCTGAGGCATGCACCTAGACCCTGCTGCGACGCATTCGCCAGCGGGCTGTCGGGCGAGCCGCCGCCGGAGCCGAGCAACGCCTCCAGCGCGGCGGAGCTGCCGCGCTGCGGCCGCTCACGGGGGGGTCCCTGCTCAGCCGGCGGCACCTCGCGCGAGAAGCTGCGGCGCGGCGTGCCGCCGGCGGACGGCGGCAGCGGCGCCCGCCGCGGATCGCCGGGCGCCAGGGTCTGCGCGGCGGCGTCGGCACAGGCCTTGGGACCTGCCGACGCCGGCCGCTGGCCGACAGAGATCGTCAGGCCGGAGCGTTGCAGCGGAGACGACGGTCGCGGCGGGCCGCCAAAGGGCCTGTCACAGGGGCTGCCCTCCGCGGCGGCCGCCCTCGGCATCAGCTGCTCGTCCATCATGCCCGCCGGCAGCCGCCCGCTCGAGTGCTGTCCGCTGGAGGGTTCCTCGTCGGAGAACGCCTCGCCCACGCCGCTGCCGCCGCCCCCCTGCAGGGTGCCGCTGCCGTCGTCGCCGCTACGCCGCGGCCGGCCGCCGAGGTGGAGGTGTTCCGCCAGGCGGGGCCCCCAGCCGGAGCCGCCGCCACCGCCGGACTCGCCAGACCAGCTGGGGCGCAGCCGGGCGAACAGCGTGCCGCTGGCGCCGAGTGAGGAGGCGGGCAGCGGCCCTGGCGGCGACAGCTCGGAACTGCTCTGACTGGCCAGCAGGCTCAGCGCGTTGTAGCTGCCGTGCTGCTTGCTGCGCAAAGAGCAGATTGGACACCTCAAAGTCATGAGTTGTGCTACGGCCGCTCGCATGTCGCCACATCGTTCGTTGCCGTCTTCCAGGTACCCCTTCGGCTTGCTTGGCCGCCACAAAAGACAGGAACCCATTGATCACAATGCAAAGCTGCAAAGCAGGGAGCAGGGGGCCCCGCATGCCCGTGAGGTAGCACAGGCAGAATGCATTTCCACCCCAGCATGCATTTCCACCCCAAAGGGGCCTGTACCTGTTGGTGGAGGCACTGCTGGAGGCAGGGCCGCCGGCGGCGAGTGCATCGAGCGCGCAGCAGCTGCCATGCAACTTGCTGCCGCTCTCGCTGCTGCCGGCGGGCTGCATGCCCCTGCCGCTGCGCCGCACCAGGTTTGGGATTCCCAGGGCCACAGCCTTGCCGCCTGATTGCTTGGCGGGCTCCAGCAGCGCTGCAGTGGGAGAGGGGATCGCCCTTCAAGTTCCGATGCAACAGCAGCGAGGTTGCATTGCATGCGCAGCTGCATGCATAGGGGGGCGACTGCCACCAGGCAACAGCCAATGGAGCTGAGCGCTCATGTACTCAGTAGCCTTGAGGACTGCTGGCTGTTGCCGTAGCGGCTGGTCACCTGGCCAGCCTGTGGACATGAAGTGCGGCGCCGTCACGGAGTGAAACCGGCCGCCGCCCGACGGCGGCGCGCTCGCGGGCCGCGAGCCGTTGGCCGGCGTGGCGGCGCCGGCCATGGAGGTGCCGTCGTCAGCGCCGGGCCGCGACGCCGCCAGGCCGGCGGGCGGCAACGCGGGGGCGGAGGCGCAGTCGGCGAGGCAGGTGGTGACGCGGCCCCCGGGGGAGGAGCTTGGGGAACCGATGCCCGCCAGCTGCGGCAGCGACGCCGTGCGTGGCACGCCACCGTGCACCTTCCGCTCGCCGACCTGGTGAACGGGAAACGGGAATGCGCTGTGTGACATGAAGCGTGCACAGTTATATGCCTTGCATACGAGCTTTGGCGAGCCGCAAAGCTGACGGATGATAGCGCGAGGGTGAAGCATGAGATCGGACTACATCAAAGAGCTGACCTGACCTGCAAACAGTAGGTCTGTGCTTGCATGACAGCAGGCGTGTGCATGCACGCATGCCCACTCGATGGCATGCATTCCGCAGGACGCCTGCAGGCGCAGATTGTGCAGATGCCGTAGCTGCGCACCTCATCGTCGGTCTCCATGCGGGTAAGGAGCTCGCTCTGCAGCATCAGGGAGCCCGTCCAGCTGCCAAACAGCCGGCCGGAGGAACCGTGTGGAGCGCGCCATGGGTAGCTCTGCGAGCGAGGCACACGGCATGACAATCGTTTCCACTGTGTCATGAACGAGAGGCAGGAGCGCCAGCTGGCGATCAGCGCCCCGCGCCTGGGCCGGCCGGGTGTAGCAACAGCGTTCCTTTCAGCGATGCATGCAGGCGCTGGTGACGCACAGCGCAGAGAAAGCTACTCCCACGTGGAAGCTCAGCTGTTCCACAAGCTGAGGGTCAGCTGAGGTACCGAGCAAACATGAGTACCTTTCTGATGGGCTGGCTGAGTACATCGTGCTCCGGGCTGAAGTGCCGGCAGGTGGTGCTCGTCGCCATTACAACGGTGCCGCCGCCCTGCAACGATGGCAGGCAGTCAGTCAGAGGTCTGGGTGTTTTGGGGGATGGGACGTTCAGCTGCGTCTTCGAAACGGCGCGGGGTGAGCAAGCGTCCTGAGAGCCAACATCACACTGGTCCAGCACGAGGCGGACCAGCATCGGGCGCACGCGTCGTGACCAGAAGCGTACGAGCTTGGGTCCAGCCAAACCAAGCTCGGTTGGGCTCGAGCATGCACGCGATCGATCCGCTAGATGGTCCCATGCAGACGTATCTTTCAAACGCAGCCAGTAAAGGCAGCCGATCGTCCATTGCAGGGGGCTGAGCAAGGCGGTCCGTCCTTGAGCCCCGCGGTTCGTGAAATAGCCCTGTGAGCCGCTTTGAGGCCTGACACAGTGACCCACTGGGCACGCACTCTGTCGGCATGCATAAGTACGAAGCAAACGGCTGCCTCGGCGAGACGCCACAGACCCGCGTGCCCAAGCGACCTCGCTGGAACGAAGTTGGAGGACTGCTGAGGACCCCCCACCTGTGTTGGAGCGACGGATGCCTGCGATAAGAGCGCCCCCTGGTGTTTGTCGATGCCGCTGCAGAATGCTGCATGCCGTTGCTGGCGTCCCAGCTGCTGCTCGCGGTCAGGTTTTGCCTGGCACCAAGCTTCTCCGCGACACGCAAGGCCTGAAGATGGCACTTGGTGTGTCCCCTCGCTTGTTTCTCGCTGGAGAGTTCGGAAGTGAGTGGTGGTGCAGTGCGTGTCCGCGCGAGCGGCAGCAAATTTTCTATACTAGCGCCGCGAGCGTCGTTGCAAGGTGTGGCTCGCGAGGGAAGGCTCGCGAGGGAGATGTTCATTCAATACCCTGTTACTAATTGCTGACGTTGAAGTACAACTTCCAGCTGCCTTAACAATGTGCATCGCAGCACAGTGCAAACATGTGCATAGCGGCTGACTGCCTTTCTTCAGCGCATCTCAGCCTCACAATCGCTCAGCACGGCACTCAGTTCCGATCTGACGGCGGAACGATCGGACTCATGCCCTTGTCACAGCTAGGGTTTTAGGCAGGAATTTGGACGGTGGTGATTCTGGCGTCATTGGTCGCCGGCCAAAGCAGGCCAAAGCGCTGCAGACCGTGCACATGCGTGTTGGATGATACGCAACACCGATCTGCTGGGTGAATTCCGAGTCGGGTGCGCCGTGAGAGCTAGTCATAACGTTTGCTGCTAGAACGATCTGGCCGAAATGAGGGCTCCTACCCTGCCCGGACATTATGGCCGGTGCAGCCAGCTGCGGGCGCCTGCTGCAGCACATCTGACACACCTGGGCCGGTCGCTCAGGCGTCCAAGAGCCAGCGCCAGCGACTTGCAACCTCAGCCCTGCCGATCACTGGCAGCCAGAGCCAGCGCCACGATGGAGCGCGCAGCACCGACGCAACAATCCGAGGTGGTATTTTGCTGTCCCAGAGAGTCCCAGGGCCATTGTCTGCGCACTCTGCTCGTCAGGCTGTACGACATTTCAAGTTGGACTCGCTGCAGAGGAATTCTGTAATCTGATCGCTGCCAGCCTCTGGGCCTCCACACCGTCGTTTGTTTGCACAAGAATCTCAAATTCAGTCTGGCCGCTGCCATCCGTCTGGTCTGCCTGCCCGCGGTCTGGCAAGGATTCCACTAGCAGACCCCGCACGGCAAGAGGTGCCAGCAGGGCTCTGAGGCGACGAAGCCCCGGAAACAAACTAGGAGTAAACGGACTAGACATTATACAACCGACTGCCCGTCTACTGAAAGCTTTACCGACCAACAAGAAACAGAGCCGACCGGACTTAGCGGTGGTGCTGCAAACGCCGCGCGCCGAAGCGCTGGCATCGGACGCATACTCAGCAAACGACTGATCAGGCTGCCAAGCGCCAGCCAAACTGACGAGCTGTCCTTGCCAAACACACACAGGGCCGGCCGGACTCCGCGGTGGTGCTGCCGACGCCGCGAGCCGCAGCGCTGGCGTGCGATGAACGCTCCTTCTTCGAGGAGCACCGCATCCGCGCCTACGAAGTGGGGCCCGACCAGCGGTGCACCATCGTCACCATCGCCAACCTGCTGCAGGTGAGGAGTCTGTCCGTGCTGTAACTCCCGCAGGTTCGGACGGCCGCAAGGCTCCCGTGTGAGAAGCCCCGCACCTGGCTTGCTGCGCATGCGAGACAGTCCTAGCCCTGAGTGCAATCCTCGGACCTCCTTGAGTGGACAGCACCTCGGTAAATCCACGTGGAAGCTGATACCGCTCGTTTGCAATCTGCAACGACACAATGAATCTTGCGTTGTGAATTCGATTCACAGGAGGTGGCGGGCAACCACGGCGTGGCGATGTGGGGGCCTACGCAGATCTTGCGCAAACCGCGCCCACTAGGCCAGGCTTGCATGCTGCAAATCAGATACCTCTGCACTCCGAATTTTGCTACAGAAGATGGCGGGCAACCACGGCGTGGCGATGTGGGGCCGGGGCGCAGAGGGTTTTGCCACAAATGTGGTTCCAGCGCACTCACCCTCGCGGTTCACAGTGCAATCCGCAATGCGCAGGAGGTGGCAGGCAACCACGGCGTGGCGATGTGGGGCCGGGGCGCAGAGGGTTTCGCCACTGATCCCATCATGGTGGAGAACCACCTCATCTTCGTCGCCACCCGCATCCAGATCCGCATGGAGGAGTACCCGCAGTGGTGGGTCTTGAAAACCGCTGCTTTCGACCGCCGCTTTCGCTTTCCTCAATCGTGTCGAGCGATCGTCCTCGATGCTCATGGGCCGTGAGGGCGTTGGCGCGGGAAGGCAGGCTGTCCGATGGTGTTGCATGTGGCGTCGCCTGCAGAACTTTCTTTTCAGGCCGAGCGCCCCGTAGACATGCAGCGGTTTCCTGTGCTCACCGCAGTGGATGAGCAAATCGATCAAGAGCGCATCAGCGCCTCGCCTTGCGCACATGCCCCATGGTCAGCATCCTGGTATACAACATACGACAGTTCAGATTGGTTAGGTCCAACCCAGTGCCTCCAAACCCTAAACCCTAAACCCGGTGCCTCGCAGGGGCGACCTAGTATCCATCGAGACCTACTTCCAGCGCGACAGCCGCATCGCCTTTGAGCGCAACTGGATCATTAAGAACGCGGCCACCGGGCAGCAGCTGGGCGTCGCAACAAGGTGTCGTTGATGGGCCTGAGCTGATTCCAGATTGTTGAGCGTTCTCAGAAAGGCGGCACCAGCGTGATCGGAGTGCTGTTAGACCGACGTCGCCAAACAGCACGCCGGCCTGGCTGTCCCGATCGCGCGTCCCGTTGCATTGCTCGTGTTGTATGATGCGCCGGGCCCGAGTCTGCACCTCCCGCGCAGCACGTCACGTAGCGTGAGAAGACTTGTCCTCGCCTGAATGCTGAGCGCCATTCCCGCGCAGCACGTGGATCATGCTCAACACCCAGACGCGGCGGCCGGCGCGCATCCCGCCCGCCATGGAGAGCAAGCTCTACAGATTCGCGCCCGCCGTCCCCAGGTGGGCAGAAGTCATACGCCCCAGGGCAAGGGCCTAACACACGTGTCCAGCTTATCGGGGGAAGCCTTGTCGGGGGTATCAGTATCGCGTCTCCGGTCACCGGCGGGAGAAGTTGTCCCTGCCGACTATGCCTGGCGGCGGGCGTCTGGGCAGCCGCCTGCGTGCGCCCTGGCAGACTCGAGCTTTTCACACCGCCACAACGACCCCCAGCTCACGGCTGCAACACGTGCGCTGCCGTGTCGGGTGTGCAGGCACACCATCAGGGGCGAGGAGGCGAAGCAGAAGCTGCCGAATTTCCCAATGCCCCCCGAGGTGCGCGCTGCCTGCTTATTTTTTACAACCCCTGTACAATGTTCACAGGCTGCGTTGTGTTGCTGAACATGCACTCTTCAGAGTTCAGGCATCGAGGCCTTTCCTGCAGCAGTTCCATCAAACGCTTGTAGGGTTCTCTCCCAGTCTGGTATAATGGGTTTTAGGGTTTTGGGCTACAGACCTCTTCTGTAGGCGGCGCGCCGTTGGCAGATTCAACACACGACTGTGCATGCCTGGAATGACCATTCCCGAGTGCATTTGGGGTTTAGGGTTTAGGGCTGCAGCAGGTCATGGGGGGCGGCGCAGCGGCGACGTGGACATGAACCAGCACCTGAACAAGCCATGCACACATGTCTCTTTTCCCGAAACCTCAAGACCTTTCTCTGTTTGCTGCCGCAGGTCATGGGGACGGTGCAGGTGGCGCGGCAGCGCCGCTAACATGAACCAGCACCCAGACAACAGTATTTATACGCTTTTATTCATCTTGCAAGCTCAATTTATATGTTATATGTTGCCCCTGTGCGCGCAGATCATGGGGCCGGTGCTGGTAGCGATGAGGACTCTCAACTCCATTCAAATCCCAGTCAAACGCCCCAACTGTTCCCCAGGTGCTGAGTCGAGTCCGGACGTGACCATCCGACGCGCTAAACCCTTCCCGTCTGCTGCCGCAGATCACGGGGCCGGTGCAGGTGGCGCGGCGCAGCGACGTGGACATGAACCAGCACCTGAATAACGTAACCTACCTGGCCTGGTGCCTGGAGACTGTGCCCCTGGACGTCTACACCAACTGCCAGCTGCACCAGGCGCGCACAACATTCTGTTCTTGGGACTGTTCTTGGGATCCTGAGCACCGTGCACGCATTATTCCCCCCTGCTAGAGTGAGCAGCCTCAGGTGGGATGCAACCTGGTGGTCTGCTCGATTGCGCCCTGCATGAGAACGGAAGGTTGAGTTGCATCATGCTGCGGCAGGTGGATGTCCACTGCGAGGCGGAGCGCGTGACGGGCCCACACACAGGAAAGCAGTAGAGCATGGCGGGTTCAGTACTCGGCAGCTTGACGAAGCGTTTCATGATCTGCGGCAGGTGTAAAGATCGACTCTAAGGCGGAGCGCGCGGCGGGCGATACACAGGAAAGAGCTCACCATCTGGCCACAGGAAACCTTGGTAACGTTCACGTTATGTCAACTCGGTAACGTTCAAGTTATGTACCTGTTGCAGGTGGAGATCGACTACAAGGCGGAGTGTGCGGCGGGCGACACGGTGGAGTGCCACGGCGCCCGCATCAGCGACCCCGCAGACGTCAACGGCAACGGCACAGGTGCGCTGCGCCTCCCTGGCAGGCTGGGCTGTGCGGGTATGGTTTAGGATTTCACAATCCTAAACCCTAGCTGCACTGGCTGGCGGCCGGCACGAAGCTGCTCTCTTACTAATCTGGTACAGCCGCCGCACGTCCACTTAATCGCGCTATTGGGACAGCCGCCGACAGCTGGTCACCCACCTGCTGCAGCATGCAGCTGCGCAGCGACAGGAAGTGGTGCACTCTGAAAACGATACCGGGACAATCACGAAAACAAAACCAGGACATCACATCGAGAACGCTTGGCTCCTCGAGGCGCAGGCACGCGCCACCTGCTGCGCATGCTGCACCACTGCGCCGAGGCTGGCAGCTGGCGCAACCCTTATGCACGAAACCCTTATCAGCTCACCACCAATATCACCTGCCTTCCCACTCTCCAGGCATGCGCAACCTGCTGCACATGCTGCAGCGCTGCACGGCGGGCCGGCTGCCGGGAGGCGGTGCGCTGGCGCACGACTCTGACGCACGACCTGAAGGCCACACCCACAGCAACTGTTCCCACCCCACAGGCACGCGCCACCTGCTGCACATGCTGCAGCGCTGCGACGACGCCGGCTGCCGGGAGCTGGTGCGCTGCCGCACCGCGTGGCGGCCATCGCCCAACGCCATCGACGCCAACGCAGCGCTCGGCACCGCCGAGTAGGGTTTCAGGGGATTCCCAACCCTAAATCCTGCGGCTGTCGTACCGCCTGGCGGCCGTGTCCCAACGCCACAACGCCGGTGCGGCGCTCGGCATCGCCGAGTATATTCAGGGCTTCGACACACCCAACTGCGCGCAACGGCGCATCCTGGCGGGTCTCAGCTGGTAGCGGCGGGAGACGGCGAGCGGGCACGGCGGCAGCAGCCGATGCCACGAAGTACGTCGATTCGCAAACGACTGGTGACGGCACGAGCGAAGGGATTGTGCAAGGGGAGGACGACAGAGTCTGCCGAGAGACAGTCATATCAGACATTTATAGTGCACTTGAAACGTCTTGCTTTTGTGGGAGTCCTGGTATGAGCGCATTCCGCCGAGGGCAGAGAGAGCACGATAATGTATTACTGAGTGGCGGAGTCCGCAACGGCATGCGCGGCAGAGATTCGGGGCAACGCTATTGTTGTCTGTTCGAGGGATGAATGGAGCGCGGTCCTGCATTCGTGTGCGGTTTGCATTCGTATTCTCCTTGTACAATATCCTTCATGTAAGCCTTGAACTTCTTTTCCACCCAATGCTCAGCTGAATCGTTTGCAGAATGGAGAAGAGGCCGTTGTGCCACTTCGCCCTTCATCCGGGCATCATTACCCGCACAAGCCAAAGCAGTGCGCACACGTTTGCTGGTGAACAGTACAACCCCACCGCCGGTGTGCGCAGGCTCGGTCCGAAATAACCTCATACAGGTTGATTATCCAGCACAACAGCGCGGCACAATCAAACGTCAGAACTGCCGCCTGTCACAGCCGCCACCCACATGGTGGCTTCCAGGTCCGCAGCGTCCATGGCTACAAGAGGTTTAGGGTTTGGTAGGGCATGCCACTGTTGCACGCCCAGCGGCGCCGGCGGCAGCCCGGGCAGCCACCCGGCATCAGCCGACTGCGCCTTCGAGGTTCGAATCTCCTGCTGTCTGTTCTGCTGTCTGTTGTGGACCCGTCCGTCTTCTGCAGGTGCCTGAATGGGCATCCGTACATGTATAGGCAGGTGTATAGGCAGGTGTATAGGCAGGTGTATCTTCCTAGTTGTTGTTGGACCCGTCTGTCTTCTGCAGGTGCCTGAATGGGCATCCGGATTCACAGACGCAGTGATCAATCCCCATGGCAGAGATCTGCTCAGGTTCTGCCAGCAGACGGGCCTGCTGCTCTGCAGCGGCCGCGTAAGTGGCGACCTCACCGCAACGCCAACATTCAAGGCACGACAGCACACGCAACCATCTCGCTCACGTCCTTACGACGCCCGATACATTTCCGCTCATCCACAGCAGTTCAGTAAACGCAACTCAGTGCGGGTCGGACCACTGGCCCATAGAGACAGAATGCCATGTGGATTTCGGGGCTTTACCTGCAGCTGATGCTGCGCACAGCGGCACTCTGCCGCAAGCGCGGTGGCAGTCGCGGACTCAGCAACAGTACGCCAGCGCACTCGATATGGATGATGGTCTACAGAAAGTCATATCCTGTGCAGAGGATGGACGATTGGATGCAGCGTCAGAAGCGATATTTAAAGCAGTAGATTCTGCCGCTGCTGCCAGCCAGATGCAAGCTTGTGCATTGCGCAAGAACACACAAACTCGACCGCAGCGGCTGTTCAGAGATGCAAAGGTGGATGCGCTCAAGGGGGTTGTTCGGCAGATTCAGAAGGTTCAGCCGCGCAGTGATGAGCTGAAACAAGCGGAGGCAGCATACCAGAGAGAAACCCGCAGAGTAAAGCGCACCTTGGAGATGACAAATTTCACTACGATGTCCAAACAGATTCGCACAGATCCACACAGTGTTTATGCCACCTTGAAGGGCAGGCCAAAGCGGTTGCCGCTTCATCTACAAACCACGTCCGCATGGAGCGGTTATGTGACAAAGCTGGCAGCGGGTGCCTCAATTGCAGCACGAGGTTTGCTCAACCCACACGCAGTACCTTGCCATCCATCAGTGAATCACACGACGCCAGTGTTGCCGGACATGGTTCATCTGGATCAGCTCCGGTCACAGGCCGTGATTCTCAATGATCCGATTTCCATCACGGAGGTGCAGGACTCCCTGCGCAAATTGAACAACAACAGGGCTCCTGGCCTCGATGGATATCCAGCTGAATTTCTGCGGTATGATGTCATGACAAAACCTGACGGCAAGAGGGAGCATGTGCTGCTTCCTGCACTCACCGCCGGTGCTTCCTGCACTCACCGCGGGCCGCGATGCTGAATGCTGCATTCATGCAAGGGTACATACCTGACAGTTGGAATGTCAACCTGACCACTCCCATATACAAGCGTGGTGACGCCTCAGATCCAGCAAACTATAGACCGATTGCAGTTGGCGCCCCCATCATGCGCCTGATGGCAGTCATCATCAACCGACGAGTCATGGATTTCACAGAGACGCAGGGATTGAAATCCCCCATCCAGGCGGCCATTTCAGACCGCAAATGTCATGCGGCCATCAGCTGCTGGCATTGCAGCATTTCATAGACCAGGAGGTGCAGCACCACAAAGGGCACCTTTACTGCTGCTTCGTCGACCTGAAGGGTGCATATGACAGCGTTCCCAGAGATCTGCTGTGGCAGACGCTCGCTGGCTTGGGCATGAGCGGCAAAATGTTGGAGTGCATAAAAAGCATGTATGCAAACAGTGGTTTGGCGATCAAAATTGGTGGCAAAATGGGTGAGCTGCACACCTCACGGCTTGGAGTCAAACAGGGATGCCCCCTGAGCCCCACTCTTTTCGGGCTGTACATGGACGCGCTGTATGGCCACCTGCTGCACACAGTGCCAGGGGTTGGGCCGCGCCTCAGCACCGGGCAGTATGTGCCGGTGCTCATGTACGCAGATGATATCGTACTGATGGCAACAACGTGTCA
>JAABUL010002697.1_pt1 | contig 28650 bp, 59 predicted proteins | sample 5559151 | NCBI WGS metagenome assembly JAABUL01 (sample SAMN10711876, study PRJNA513368) | rock metagenome | isolation source: Antarctica rocks | place: Antarctica: Victoria Land, Pudding Butte sud
TCATCTCGGGGCATCTGTCACAAGCGGGAGGTTCCTGGCCAGATGTGTCCCTCGGAGAAAGCCTGGGCATGCGAAGGCCTGCAAGATGCTGAGAGGCTGGTTGCTCGTGCGCAGGTTTACAAGGGAAGGCTTAAGGATGGATCGCCGGTGGCGGTCAAGGTGCAGCGGCCGCACGTGGTCGAGACCGTTTCGGTCGACCTGTTCATTATCAGGTGCGGATTGCCAGTGCAAACCTGCCTCACTTGCATGATTGCTCTACTGCCTGCTGAGCAGCTTGCTGTCGCAGCCCTTGCCTCCGCAAGCGCTTGGGAACTTCAGCCGGGCGGTCGCGCTCATGTTATGCTGCACGAGTCGAGCACCCCTTCTGGAGGCGCTGCCGGTCGAATGGAGGCCTACAAGTCGGGGTCATCTCCTGTTCTCGTGCAACAGCGTTGGGATCTTCCTGTGGTGGTTTCCCTCCGCGTGTGCTGGAGCATGTTGATGTCGTGGCGCTGCCCTGCTGAACGGGCCGTCGGTTCATCCGAAAGAAAGCAATCATACATCAAACCCAATCATCCATTTTGTATCTGCAGGAGCATCGGAATGTTCATGCGGCGGTTCCCGCGTGTGCTGGAGCGCGTTGATGTTGTGGCGCTGCTCGATGAGTGGGCCGCCCGCTTTTTCGAGGAGCTAGATTATGTGCGCGAGGGCAACAACGCAACGCGCTTCGCTGCCTCCATGGCCAAGGACCTGCCGCAGGTGGGTTTTTCTATCTTGGTCAGATACTGCAGTCCTTTCAAATGTGATATGATATGATGAGCGCAGCTGGACTATGTGCGCAAGGGCAAAACAATGCGACGTGCTTTGTCGCCATGGAGGCGATAAGACGCATTGTTTTGCGTCGCCTCCATGGCCAGGGACCTGCTGCAGGTGCACGAAAGCCTCCACTGGCATGAGTGCTCCCTACCTGCGAGTAGCACTCGAGGTCTTGAGCAGACACACAGCCATGCTGAAGGCTTCCAGAAGGACGTTGATCGCAAGTCTTCAATCCTGCGTGCTCTGACAGACGCCTGCGCCAGCGACGCATCCCTGGAAGAGCGTCAGCTGGTCTCCGCAGTGGTGTGAGGCGAAGAATACAAAATGGATCGGCAATGACAGCCATTGCTTAGCGGCGTTCTCTGCGGTGAATCTCATCCTTGGCACCCTGTGCTGCGCAGGTGGTGGTGCCGGCAACGTACCACGAGCTGACGTCGCGGCGCGTGCTGACGGCGGAGTGGGTCGAAGGCGAGAAGTTGAGCCAGAGCGACGCGGCCGATGTTGGCGACCTGGTCAACGTGGGCGTCATCAGCTACCTCAAGCAACTGCTCGACACTGGCTTCTTCCACGTGCGCCTGTCATTTCTTGTTCACTGTGGCCCTTGACCGGTTGGCCGGTTGACACCGGGCAGCATTTGACTGCTGCCTGCCTGTTCTGCTGGTGCCACATCGTTGGCAGCAAGGGGTCGCTTGGCAAAAAGCGCTCGCGCAAACCGAGCCGTCAAGCCGAGCGCCAGCCACAGGCTTCCCGCAGTGAGCCAGGTGCCGTCAAGCCTGCAGAGCGCGCCACTCCCTGCCTTCGGCAGCCGCCTCATCCCATGCAACAAGTCAAAAGTTGCCCAAAATCACGCAACTGTGCCCCACCCCGGCAACCTGATCCCGCCTGCCAATCGATTTTGAAGAATTGTACGAGTGTGGCGCACCTGCAGGCCGACCCGCACCCGGGCAACCTGATCCGCACGCCGGACGGCCGGCTGGCCATCCTGGACTTCGGTCTCATGTGTCGCATCGACAACAACATCAAGTTCGGCATGATCGAGGCCGTCTCGCACCTCATCCACAGGTGCCGCCTGTCTCTGCTCGCTGGTCAAAGGACCCGATGGTGTGTCTGGTTTGCAGCCTGCTCGTGTCAGGATATTGCACGAGGCGAATGGCGGAACCGTGTACAAAGGATCCAGCTTGTGCACGGGTGTGGAAGCACCTCAGAGCTCATCAGCAGATTCTGACATACTGCCGAACTTGCCGATTCTGCCGCAGGGATTACGAGGCGATCGTTCAGGATTTTGTGACGCTGGACTTCATCCCGCCCGGCACAGACCTGCGCCCCATCCTCCCTGTCCTGGCAAAGGTCCGCGGCGCTGCTGCTCCTCGAGATCTGGAGAAGAGGCTCAAACCCTGACATGCTACTGAGCCCCACGCGCGCAAAGGGATGCGTCAGTACTGCCCTGCAAAGCCGACCGGCCTTGATCATGAAAGCATGCCGTGGCTTCTGCGCGCCTTCTTGGTCACAGCAGCGAAGGCGCCACTCGACCCACAGTCCCGAACGAGCCTCGACATTCGTCTCCACAAAACCCCTGCAGGTCAAATGCCAGGCGTTGGAAGGGCGGCAGTGAAACCGTCAACTTGCAGGAGCTGGCGGCGGACTGGTCAATCCTGAACCCTCCTTGACATCTACTCCCTTCTATCTTACCAAAACGCTTCCACAGATGTTTGACCAGGCAAATTCTCTTGCACTTAACACTTGACTGTCCACCTACTATCCTCCATCTGTTCCGCAGGTGTTTGACCAGGCACTGGAGGGCGGCGGCGCAAAAAACATCAACTTCCAGGAGCTGGCGGCGGATCTGGCGCAGATCACCTTCGACTACCCCTTCCGCATCCCGCCCTACTTTGCGCTCATCATCCGCGCCATTGGCGTGCTGGAAGGCATCGCCCTTGTCGGTGACCCGGGTGAGATCCACAGCGTGCCGCCACTTATCGGAATGCACCTTGGCCCTGCGTACTTGAGGGCATCGCCCTCGTAACTACGCTTTGGGTGCGCCGTGGTCGGTTTTCCGTCGCTTTGACTGACAGGATGAAAAGCGTTGACAGGAAGAGAATTAATGGCAGCAATCGTGCTGGCAGGCTCGAGCAACTTTCATGAGGCATAACCTATGGACGGCAGAGTCTTGAAACGTGAAGATAGTCATCGTATCCAATTGTTGATCTGCCGCATTACCGACGCAGACTTTGCCATCGTGGACGAGGCGTACCCGTACGTGGCGCAGCGGCTGCTGTGCGACGACTCGCCCCGCCTGCAGGACGCCCTGCGCTACATGGTGAGAATCGCGTCTCATAATCATCGTATGCCTTTCCAATGCTGGAGGATAGTTTGAAGAGTCGTGTGCGCAGGGAGATGTAGAGTTGGAAGCATGCGGACTTGTAGATGAGGTCTAGGTGGGACATTCCCGTTGTGTGCAGATCTATGGCAAGGAGCAGCTGTTTGACGCGGAGCGCGTGGTGGACCTTCTCCAGGCGCTGGAGACTTTTGCCATCGCCAGCACCTCCGCGCAGGGCAGCCTGCTGCCCGCCGGCGGCGCCTCATCGGCAGCCAGGTGCGCAACGGCATCCCTGCGGCGGACTGTGCAGCAATCTATTCAGCTTTTGTTTTGTTGGGTGCGCGGATGCTGCTGCGGCAAGTAGTGTTATCCATGCCGCCTGTCTTCCTGCAGGTCAGAATACCCAGGTCACACCCTGCCTTCAGGATGTCTCAGGCATCGCGATTCAGGAGGCAACATGCCTTCGAGTTGCGCTTGTTTGTGAACGCAATTGCAGACTACTCCCTCGTTGTGGCTGCAGCCACCAGACCATGAGCCAGCAGCAGCAGCAGCAGCAGAGGCAGCAGACGCAGCACCAGCGGCAACGGGACGTCGCGGTGCAGCAGCCCAACGCAGCGGCGGGCGGCTTCGGCGGCTGGCCGGCGCCGTTCGGGCTGCCGGCGTCGCCCTTCCAGCTGCCGCTGCCGTCGCCGGCAGCCTTCCTGGGCGCGCCCGCAGCGGCGCTGCTCTTCCCGCCGCCGCTCCAGGTGTGTGATCCTTGTCGTTTCTTGTTGTAATTGTGTTTGGATGCCCGTTGCCGCTGCCGCTGCTTTCGCCAGCAGCCTTCCTGGTCTTGCCCGCAGCGGCGCTGCCACAGGTATATGGCTGTGCATTGCCCAGCCACTGGCGTGCAAGGTCAGATCTGACATGCATCTGCCTTGAGCACCGCTGGGCAGCGCTCTTCGGAGAGAGCGCGCAGGCTGCTGTATTGACTATCACTTTCGGTTGGTTCAGAATCAAACAACCTTCCTGCAGGCGCTGCTGGGCGGCGCCATCAGCTTCCTGCCGGAGGAGGGCGCTGCCTCGCGGCCGTCGCCTGCACGCGACCCCACCGCCATCGAGCCGGCGCCGGCGCGCGAGGCGCTCAAGTTCATGTTCTCCCCCCAGGGCGCCGTCTTCCGGTGCGCACTGTTTCATCCTCACTCGGTGGAGAAGTCACCTCTGCGTTAGCACTTGCGGTCTGAGACTGCTGAGCTCTTGACTTCGTGTGCTGGGAGCTGCATGATGACCACCTTGCCTCGTCAACCCGAAACAATGTATGCAGGACCGGACGAGCTGATGCAGTGCAAAGCAGAGCTCCAAACTCTAAATGTCAAACTCGTGGCGCAGGGAGTTCCTGATGGACGAGCTGGTGAAGAGTATCGACGCGCTGTCGCGGGAGCAGTTCCGCGCCCTCGTCACCACCATCGGCCTGCAGCACCTGCAGGTTATTATAAATTCTTTTATGTAATCTATTCACGACATGTGCGGCTGGATTGTCGCGGGAGCAGTGCCACGCCCTCGTCACCACCATCGGTCTGCAGCACCTGCAGGCATGCGACCATCTGTGCATGCTGCGCCACCATGTACTAGCCGTTTACATGCGGCGTCCTGCTAGGGGTGATGAGATAGTGTTATTCGTCAACAGCCCCTAGGCCAGCCGCACCATATCTGCTCAGACATCTCTGCTCAGACTCAGCAGCAACATCGCCAGCAGCGAGGTCGCCTGCAGCCGGCTGACGACCTGTCAACAGTACCTCCTATCTTTCTGGCTTTGACATAGTACTTCTGAGCACAATCGCATTCGTGAGCTGCAGGTGCCGCAGCTGCTGCCGGGGGCGACGCGGCGCAGCATGCCGCTGGCGCCGCCGTTGACGCGCGAGGACGAACGCGTCATCGCCAATGTGGCCATCATCACCAACTTTCTGGCAGGTGTGTGCCCTGATTCCCTGTTGAGTTTGAGTATTTCCCTGGTGAGTAGCCCTGTCAACGCCCACGATACCATCCTGCCGCCATGACATTTCTGGGAAGAAGTTGACACCCGCAACAGTTCACCCTCCGCAAGCCCGGCCGGCCTGTCTGAATGGGAATGCTCGCCTGTGTACACTCTGTGTGCATCTGCTGCGGAGACGAATGTCTGCACTGAATCAACTTTGCCGTTCGATCGCAAGCAATCGCAGGTCGCGCTCGCCTACAATGGGGCTTTTACAGGATATGTGAAACCCCCTTCTCCTGTTTGGCCGCGCAGGCAACAATGGCAGCGATGGCGCGGCGCACGACGCGGCCACCAGCCGCATGCTGCCAAATGGCGTGTTACAAAAACCCTTGAAATCGATTTCTCCGTCCGCCGGCGCAGGCAATACCGGCAGCGACGGCGCCGTGGACGACCCGACCACCAGCCGCACGCTGCCGGGCGGCGCCACAGCTGTCAACCCTGGCGGCGACATTCGCGCGCTGGCGGCCTCGCTGCCGTCGCTGGTGCGCTCTATCGTGCTGTCGTGACTTTTCATGTCTGTCGATGCACGGCGGCGGCCTTGCTGCCTGCGCCGGTGAGTGCTGCTGACTGATCCTCTCTGCCGCTTGGTGCTGCAGCATTGACATACTGCCCCTGAGGTGGCGACGTGTTCAAGAGCTCGCCTTTTTTTGCACCACATCATGGGCAATGCAACGACTCTGCATTCGCCACGCAGCGATGTTGGTGATGCGGCCACTCTAGGAACAGATGTCCATTCCGTTTAGTTTCCCCACGCTGCAGATCACGGAGCTGGCGCCTTTCCTGCCGTCGGTGGCGACGGAGCTGCTGCCGACGATGAGCATGCGCCTCATCTCGCGCATCTGGGCGCGCGCCGTGCGCGACCTGTACATCGCAGAGCAGCCGCAGTGAAGTGAAGCAGCGCAGAGGGGCCTATGATACATAAACAAGCGAGACAGCTGGAAACCCGAGCGTCTGACAGTGTTTCGGACTCACCTATGGCAGTGTGGAACGGCCGGCACTTATCCATTGTTCTGGGGGCATTGCTTCTTGAGCGCAGGGCTTTTGATCCGCGGTCTGTTACGATGTGCATCTGGTGGGCCGTCTGGATTTGCGGTTAATATTGAATTGGATTGAGACATTTAGGAAGAGTGGAGTTGACCTGGTCGATTTACCTTTGTAACATACAATTCGGCTTGACAACGTGTCCAAGAGGAATCCTGAAGGTCCAGTCCTCCACCCTGCTGGGAGCGTGAGCACTGCAGCGGCCTCACAGCCTGCCAACCTGCCTAGGAGGCAGTGTACTGCTGCAGGAAGCGCACCCCCCTGTCGGACACCTTGAAGAAGAACCGCTGCTGAGCATCGCCCTCGTGCTGCCCCCATGTCACCTCCGCCCGGCAATGTTGCAGCCGCACCGCCAGCCGTCCGCTGACATCCACCGACTGCCCCGCCGTCAGCGGCTCGACGCTTATCAGCACATTTGCCGGCATCACCAGCACCTCCTCGGCCGCCAGATCGCACACATCCCTGTGCGTCAGCGCGACGAGCGACGTGGGCGTGGCATCGCCCTGTGATGCGTGCACCATGGTGACCACCCGCTGCAGGAAGCCGCGCCAGCCACTGTCTGTGTGGCCGCCAAACAGGCCGCAGAGCGTAGACACGTCGTCGATGAAGAGGTTCACCGGCCGCCGCCGGCAGCCGGCCGCAATCGCCTCTCCCGCCTTCGCTGCCGCCGCCGAGAAGACGTTGTCCAATCTGCTGTCTGCCAGCTGCTGCGCCGCCGCGACGGCGCCGGAAAGCCGCTCGAAGAGCTGCGGCCCGCCCGCCGCGAGGTCTGCGTCGTCCAGCGCACCATCGGCCGAGAGCGTGTCGATGACCGTGAGCTGGCCGCTCTGCATGCACGCCGCCATGTTGACGCCCTGCACGGTGGGCGATTTTCCATGAAAGCTTCCACGTCAGCCGGCGTGGCAGAGACTGCAGAGCCGGGCGCTGACGCAAGGGCATGCGGCACATCTTGCAATTCGATATGAGCAGCAGCGGGCTGCAGGAAGCGCAGCAGAAGCTGCCGAATCGGCAAGGAGCCACGGCGGCAGAGAGCGCACCAGTTTGCGCAGCACTTGCTGGTAGTGCGCCTGCGCCTGCGCCACCGCCAGCAGCACCACAGGGTGGCCCGCCTGCAGCAGCCCGAGTCGGGTCATCAGTCATTCACACACACACTCCCAGTGTGCGGAGCCTTGGGACGTACTGTGCGGGTGCCGCGTCAAAACCACAAGCAAGAATCTGCTGATGTGCAGCAAGCATGGCAGCGGCGAACCTGGAGCGTCAGCTTCAGGAGCACGGGGTGCAGGAAGCTGCCGCTGAGGGCGAGGCTGTCGTGCAGCACAATCAGTGGTTCTCGCAGCAGCTCAGCCGTGAACGGCAGCGCGTCCATGCTGCAATGCCGTCCGAGAGGGGCTGCTTCCAGATGTCGTTGTCAATGAATATGGTTTGGTATTGTCACAGAGTGGTCGCTATACTGCTTTCGGAAGCCCTCCAACTGTACTGCTGAGGGGGACTGGCTCCGTGCTCCTCCGCCGCCAGCAGGCTGGGCTCCCTGCGTCAGCGAGCTCGACAAAATCTGCTGAGAAGGGCCTCGTCAGTCAGGAAGGACGATTTGTGGTATTATCACAAGCGAAAATCGTCGAATTCCGGTCTGGCTGCAGCAACTCAGATTCAACGTGGATGCCTGTCAATCCTCAGGTCACAGTCGTCTGCAGATGTTGCGCGATGTTGCATACGTCAGTATGCAGGATGCCTGTGGTCTCTAGCTGCTCATGCAAGCGAGTGGTGGGATGTGCAGTCCGTGCAATCTGCAAATGAACCTGAATATGCCATGTGGCGCCGGGAATGGTGTCTGCACATGCATGTTGAAGTGCAGCTGGTAGAAAAGGAGGAACATTGAGAACTCCCGTCAGCGATCCCTGTTTAAAACAGTGATCGCACATTGCAGCACTGAAACATTGCCGCACTGACGTTCATCACCGCCAACATCGGCATGACACTGTGAGTGCCACATCGCATCCTGGACCTCAATGCTCAGGGCAGCATTTCTGCGAGGGTGTCTCAGTGAGCAACCAACAGCTACTTCGCTGTGTTACATCTTCCGTTCTGCATGGCAGCATGTGCTGCGTGCATCTCTGCAGGGCATTGTTGAACATGGCCGGCAGAGATGGCCATGTTCAACAATGCCCCAGCCGCAGGGCCACCGCTGCGGGCTACTGATGGGTCACAACCCGGATTGTGACGCCGCAGTTGGGCTCACGCTTCCCGGCTCTGCGTCTCGCCTCCGTGCGGACTCCCTCGCCCCGGCAGGTTCATGTGCCCTGCATTGACGCATTCGCCAGCTCAGCCTGCGCAGCTCCGTTGTTGAGGAGAGTCTCACACGAGGGCAGGTGCTTGACCACACAGCCATCTATGGCACGCCACGGGCATTGCGTGCCTTTCTAACTCTCTGAGCACGCCAACGCTTGCAGGAAGTTTGCGGTCGTCACATGCACAGGTGATGGCACGCACCCGGCTCCCTATTGAGCATGAACTTCGCATTAGACACATCCGAGTTCCAGAAGCCAAACGGTTTCGTCGGCTGCTTCCAGCTCTCCTTCCTGCGCCGGCGACACGCAGGATGTTGGACCATGGACCTTCTCCCGCTGAGCACGTGCTGCAACTGCAATCAACGGCGTGGCATATGCACAGGAAGGGCAGTTTGCCAGCGGCGTGCAGATATGGCAGCAGATGACGTGAGGAGCATGTGAGGAGTGTTAGATCACTCACTTCTTTGCTGCGTTCCTGGCCATCCGCTGGGTGTGTTCTGTCCAGTATTGGTTCCGCTCCGCCGGGTCCTGCATGTTCTGCGCGATGTAGTGCCGCAGAAATTCCTGGATGAACGCCATGGGCGCCCAGGCCTAGGCCGCTGCAGGGCTCAAGAGCGGCTGCTGAGGCTCGCCAAGCAAGGTCTGAGGTGAGCTGCCTGCTCGGCTTGAAAACAGTGGCAGAAGGGATTGCAGGTCGGATCTCAGAAGTGAAGGAGACAACCGGCGGGCAGTTCAAGCAACCCCACGGACAGAAGGAAGGTTCGCGGATCAGATTGAGGTTTGCTCCAAGGTGTGGAGTGCCTGCGTGCAGCAGAAGTTTTCCCGCGGATTATTTAGGGTTTGGGGTAAACCCTAATCGCACACGAGTCCCGCTGGCAGACAAAAGCCGCCCGCCTACACAGAGCCTCGCTCCTTTTCGGAGCCGCAGCAGGGCAGCAGGACCTGACAGGTGGGTGCTAGAACAGAAACAGTGTCCTGCCGTGCTCACTCACGCCCGCCAGTGGTGTGCACCTGGCTCTGGGGGCTTTGCTGGCTGCAGCATCTATCGCCTTCGACAGGCCTGCGGGCGCGAGGGCGGGGCTGCTGGATGGCAGAGCTGCATGATGCACTGCACTGAGGACGTACGAGCAGTTGCAATGCGGTTGCGTCCCTGATTGCCGCGTATTGCCCGGCTTTGGGATTGGCACAGGCGCTGGCAACTCACTGCTGCATCGCGTTGCTGCAGAGTCGTGGCAGCTCGCCAACATGGTGGCGCCACTTGTGAAGAAGCCTGCGGGCCCCAAGGGCAAGGCGAAGTCGCAGACGTTCATCATCGACTGCTCGAAGCCGGTGGAGGACAAGATCATGGACATCTCCTCTTTCGAGAAGTTCCTGCTGGACAAGGTCAAGGTCGACGGCAAGACTGGTGCGTTTGAATCAGTTTACTGCTTTGCTGGTTGTTGCGCCCATGCCAGGATACAGCCGGACCGGATGATGGGTGACGGCGGGGAGGCAGCGCAGCAGAAGCGGCGGCAGCAGCAGCGGCGGCGGCAGCAGTGGCAGCAGCAGGAGCGGAAGCGGATGCCAAGGCACCCGCCATGGGCAGCAGTGTCAGTGCAAGACGCAGGCAGTGGGGCGAGGCTGTCAGCAGAGGCGGCGCTTCTTGGCGACGCTCCTGGCTTTTGCAGCATGGGTGACTCGTCGCCATGCAGGAGCCAGCGTGAGGAGGAGCAGACAGCAGCGCAAGGCCGCCAACACAGTGCAGCATTCAGCAAGCCAGCAGCCTACAGCTGAGACTGACAGCCGGAAGTTGCGAGCCTCGTGGCGATCTCGGCAGCACTCAAGACAGCATGGCGAGAGCGTGCCATCTGCACAGCCGGCAGCATAGCTCTTGCCTTCACTCAGCACCTTCAACCGCTGTGCAACCCGCAGCATGGACAGTTCAGCCGCCAGCGGGCTGCAACGCAGTAGCACATAAGCGAGCAGACAAACGCGCAGCTATGCGCCGGCTTTCAAATGCAGAGAAATTTGATCGGCAGCTCCGGACCTGCCTTCTCGGTTTTCGCGATACCGATCTCTTGCTTTGTGGCGCATGCAGGCGTCCTGGGTGACAACGTCAAGATCAGCAAGGACAAGTCGAAGATCACAGTCGTCACAGAAACGTCCTTCTCGAAGAGGTGCGATACCGCTGTGTTTGATTTTTTGATTTGATTTTTTGGGGCTGACTTTGTGCGATGTCACTTGTTCAGCAGGCCGTCGATTGCTAGCACATGCGACACTGATTGCTGGCCCATCCTGGCTGCAGGTACCTCAAATACCTCACGAAGAAGTACCTGAAGAAGCACAACGTGCGCGACTGGCTGCGGGTGATCGCGAGCAACAAGGACAGGAGGTACGAAGCTGCCCTATTTGCAGGCCTGCGTCTGGCGTCGATGGCGTTCTCCTTCGTAAATGTGCTGCATCGTACATTGCAGAGCGGTGATGCATCTGTGCGTTGTGCATTTGCTCATCGTGGCCACCAACGAGAGCTCATTGTGGCTACCAACGAGAGCCCATGAGGCGGCATTCGCATGCGAATTCAGACCGGAACTGTGACACTCGTGTGCGCCTGCTGCAGGGTGTACGAGCTGCGGTACTTCAACATCGCAGACAACGCAGAGGAGGACGACGAGGCCTGATCTGGGAGTTGCTGGTCAATGTAAACACATCTCGGAATGCCTGATCAAGCTGGTCCCCCAAAAACCCGCCCACGCCTGCCACTGACGCATGCTGCTGCCGCACTTGCCGGCGTCCGGAACAGCCCTGTGCGGCTGCAAGCCAGCGAAGTATCTTAGTCTCAGAGCATGCGCATGCAAAGCGCAAGTGCATGCTGCATGATGAGGTGGCTGCTGCACCCTGACAGTGCCACGCTCAAAGTCCAGGGTTCAAGCGGATGCAACGCATGCCATGCTCGACAGTCGACAGCATTCACGCGCCATCATTTTGCGCCCAACAGCAGTCATCAGCGCAGATAGGCCTTTGCTACAGGCCGGCAGTGTCTGCAAATTGTACGAACGCTGGCGTCGAGTCAGACTTTCAAGCATCCAGGGATTGCGAAGTCTTTCGGCAAGTAGATCCAACAGTCTGTCCGGGATCGTCTCCGACATGCAGCAGGCGTCTTTCAATGTCGGCTTTCGACTGACGGTGCGCCCAATGCCGCGTATTCTGCGCATGCGTGCATGTCAATGCTGCTTGCGCACTGCCTCTGCAGAAGGAGTGTTCATGATGACAGATTGCCATCGCCTGCGCCGCAGAGCCCTACCAGGTCACCAAAAGATGCGACGCCGTGTCGGAGTCCGTCAGCGAGCCGTTTGGCCGGCAGCCATGGGTTTCAGACAGGGCATCCGTCGCGGTTCGCGCAGCCCCGCTCAAGGAGCCTGCGGCAGGGTCTGGCCACAGGTGAGAGACACAGACGTAGATGTGACGAGCCCCTGAAAAAGTGCATTTCTCAAGAGAATCCACGAGATCAGCGTTCTGTGAAACATGCAGCCAATGCAGGCAGGCAGCGGCGCATCGCCATCATCAATGCAGCGGGGCCTGGCGGCGGTGTGATTGACAAGCCTCGCACAGTGGATCCAGGCCTGGGCGAGAAGTGAGTCTGCCTTCTCCCTGTCGCCTGACATGATTGCACCGGCTCAGCGATGGCGCCTGGAAGCTGCCATGGCTCGCTGCACGCACAAGATTGATGCACACAGAATGACGTTCAATCGATTGACATTACATGCTCTTCTCTGACAGGAACGTCACGAAGAAGAAGAAGCCGCCAGCGTACCGGGTGATGCTGCACAACGACAGCTTCAACCGGCGGGAGTACGTCGTCAAGGTGCTGCTGAAGATTGTGGACGTGCTGACGATGGCCGATGCCGTCAACATCATGCAGGTGTGGTGCTTGAACCACTGGACTCACTGAAATCAACGATTCACTGGACAGCATGCTGCAACGGTTGTGAACAACAAATGCAAGTAATCAATAGGGTAGTCCGATGTCATCGTGGCCAAACATCGTGTGTGACTATTGGTGATGCCGCATCGGCACCTAGGCGCTGTTGTTCTGTGAGCTTGCGCCATGGCGTCCTTCCGAGACTGCTTCCCACCACATGCAGAAAGCGCACGTCGACGGCATGGCGTGCGTCATCAGCTGCCCACAGGAGGATGCTGAAAATTACTGTGAGGGCCTGCGAGGGAATGGTCTCATCGCCTCGATCGAGCCGGACAACTGAATCGCTCGCTCAATTACGTGTGCCTCAAGCGTCGCGCGTTGCCGATGCACCTCGATCCCGCCGCATACACCAGTGGTGCAGCTGCGCCACATGCGAGCGGCCTTGTAAATGATGAGCCTGCTGTTGATTGCTGTTGACATTATGCTGGCGGCGGATGTGCAGGAAGAGCTGCCCAGCTATCTTTCCAGCTTATATTTCCCCCTCCCGCTTTGACGCCATCATGGTTTGCACCGTTGACGGCGGCATGCATTCAGCAATAGGAGACATTGACCATGAATGGTGGCAGGCTTCTAGCCTCATGGCATTATCAGCATCGAAGCATTCGGGCGATGTCTGTTGGCAAGCAAGAGGCAATGAAACCAGCAGAAAGCGTGCACACTCAGTGCCTTTCCATGCCCTTCACTAAGTTGCCGTTCCTGCCGAAAGGAACGCCGATTGGGCAACTGTGGCCTACCCCGCTGCAAAGCAATTCCGCATCTTTTTCCTCGCTCACACTGCTCACACCACTTGGAATCCATGACGCCAGAACGAAAAACACGGCGTGGACCCAGAAATCGCCATCCACTTGTTCTGCACCTTGTGCGTCAGACGTTCCAGGCGCTCGACACGCACAGGAGCATGATCTTTGACATCGTCGGGATCGACGTGCCCATTCACTGAAAGTATCTACAGCAGCTCGAGCGATTTTCATAAGTTGCACCAGGTTCTCCGGAACCAATGTATCTTACTGACGAACTCATATCAGGGATCAGCCAACTTCCAATTACACAGAAACACTCGGTGTGAACCGGAAGGAAGCCCCGCTCGCAGCACAGTGCACATGGAGGCCGCCATAGGGAGCGCAGCCGGCTGCGCCGCACTGTCTCAGCAACTGCCGCATGCACACGGCGGCCTGCACGCGGCGCAGCACCAGCAGCAGCGGCAGCTTTGCAGGCATGCATGCCGGCTTTACAGGCACCGCCGGACCGCGCCGGCATGCCAGGCACAGCAGCAGCAGCGGGATCCGCGGGGCCAGCGGCAGCAGGGGCGCACCGTGGTGGATCCCGAGGTGGTGCCTGGCGAGCGGCCGGACTGGGCCTGGCCGCCGCCACCTCCGCCGCCGCCGCCGCCACCGCCGCCGCCGCGCCGCAAAGCACAGAAGGTCGGCCAGGTGCGGAGCGCTAAGCAACAAGAAACTTGGCCTGCTTTGCGCAAAAGATGAAATGTGGGGGCGCAAAGCAGCCCCTGGGATGTACATATGTCGCAAGCCAACAGAGCACACACACTCACCAGGTAGCTGGGCGGCATCATGCATGCCAGGTGTAGCGCTGCATTGCTGCTGCATTGCTGCCGCACAATGTCAAACCCTTCCTGTTTGCATGGCGCATTGCATCCAGCCTGTCCCTGCCTCCTTGCGCAGCTGATGGGCAGCCGACGGGAGTTTCTGGGCAGTTTGGCAGTGGCAGCGGCCGCCATCGCTGGTTTCCAGGCGACGAAGTCCGCCAACGAGCCGCAGCGGCAGCAAAAAGGTGGTTTGTGCTGCTGCGAAAATTGCTCCACGGCCTTATATGACATTTTTGTGAACAGCGTATGGACCCTGCAGTCAAGCCAGTGCACTGGAACAGTCTCCATCTGTTATGGCGGACTTTCCAGGCATGCATTCGCGACTGTGGCACATGAACCAGCACTGCTGCCGCCGCTGCGATGCTGCTAGAGCGTCTGGCTGGCATTCGGACGTCTCCGCTGTGCACATGCCTATCGCGACACCAGAGCAACTTGAAAGTTGCTGTCCTCTGCACTTCCCACAATCTCCACCATCTGGATGCAGGCGGCCTGGAGGTGGATGAGTATGGGCGACGCAGCATGCCGTCGATACAGTACACTCGAGAGGGCGTCATCGTGCGGCGGCTCACGACTGGCAGCCTGATGACGGTATGCTTCCTATACACCTTGGGCCCCCTCAATCCTGCCTCACCATGCTGCCGGTGCAATACGCGCGGGACGGCGTCGTCCTACGGCGCCTCACCACCGGCAGCCTGGTGACATTCTGCCTCCCAATCTGGCGCCTATCCATTCTTCAACTGTTAGTTCATCATAGTCCGCAGGCGAGTGGGCACACCAAAGCATGACGCAAAAGAGTGACGATCATGTGAGTGTGCGCTGAGATTTTGCCAGCTCTGTTCCAGCGGTTGTTCCGCATCGATCTGTGCAACATCCTCGGCTCCCCCTGCATGTGTCACCCTTCACTACATCACTTCTGCAGGCGCCCTGGCTCATTGAAGTGACGCGTTCAACAAATGCCATCAGCAAAGGCATCAGCCTAGAGGAAGGCGCCCACTGTGGTGTGCAGGTGCAAGCGGGGAAGAAGCCGGGGGTGCTGTACCTCAAGGACCAGTCTACAGGCTACGTCTTCACGCTGAGCATCCCAGTGGACCAACAGGCAAGTCTCGTGAGCGTCATCACACGTGCATGAAAGGTGACAGTTCGGCTGGTGCTCTGGAACTGACTGCATGTGAGGGCAAGCACTCAGCAGCGTCACCCGCTCAAGATGAGCGAGGTGCATGCCGCAGGTGCATGGCCTCACTGCGCACTGGCTTGCTGCTGAACACGCCTTGTGCTAAAGGCACCAAGGCACGCACCGTCTGAAGCAGAAACAGCTGCCTGCGGATTGGCGCACTTGCGCCGCTGCCGACCATTGACTGGTGCTCTGCTGCCCGCAGATCAACGTGTACCAGCGGGACCTGATGAACAGCATCTTCTTGCAGCCTGGATGGGAGCTCGCCCTGAAGCGTGTTCCTGTGCGGGAGTAGGGTTCGAGCGGGAGACAGTGTCCAAATGTAGTGCCTGGAAAGCGTAATTCGAGACCGCCAGGGATCTCTGGGTGAAGTGTACCCCAAGATGGGGCACAGGCGCGAGCATGTGTGTGCACGGGCCAGTGGAATGTGTGAGGGAATGCCAGAGGGTGCTTGGCATGGCTGGCAGTTTTGTAGATTGCAACCATTGCCTCGAGACATTGTCACTCAGTCACGAGCAATTCTGATTGTGCTGCTGGCGTCACAAGTTGCTGCAATTTACGGTACTTATAATTGTCTGTCGTTGTCGATTACGCTGAGCTTCCACTGTCGATCACATTGATGATACTTTGAACAGTTCCGCGGTCTCCGCTGATCCTGGCAGCGGCTCCCATTCCAGTTTGCACTTGGTTTGATTACGATGGGCCCAGACGACCCCAATTGTTGTGCCCGCTCACGCCAGTTTCTTCGGCACGTACTCATCCTCGAAGGCCCTGAAGCCCGCCAACTTGGCCAGCGGCACCACGCCGCGCCGCACGATGGTGTTCCACACCGGCTTCGGGATCCCCGCCATGCGCATGTCGACGGCATCAAACGTTACCATCCACTGCAGCACCGGCACCTGCGGCAGAAAGAAAGCAGGATCTAGAAATCAGGAGGGCGAAGCTGTCGCAACAAGCTAGGTGAGCCGTCAATCTTCAACATCGACACCAAGCCCCATCGAGCTTTGCGGGCTGGTTTGCTGACTGCACACGCGTACCTACAATGGACACTGTCAGGCAGCCACTTCAGGTCTGTTTGCCAACCTGCGCTTGCTGTGCAGCACCCCCTGCATGGCAACATGCGCAGCCGCTACAGGGGAAGGGGGGGGGGGGGGGGGTGTTTGGTTGTTTTGATTCAGATAGCGCTAGCCGCGCACCTGCTTGTAGCTGCCGTGGTCATGGCCCAGGCCCGACACTGTCCGGAAGAAGTTCTCGTACGGCCCCGGCGGCGCAAACATGACAATCAAGTTCAGTGTCTCCCCTGGCTCCTGCAGTATGCACAATACGATGTCGAGTCGGGCCATGGCGTCGTGCTGCAGTAGTGTTACGAGAGGCAGCAAGCAGGAGAAGAGGACAGAAATGCACATCAGTGTGTCTGGGTGACAGGGGCGGCTGGAACCGGCGCCGGCACCAGCGCATCGGAGGCGTGCTTTTGCCCCAGGAGTGCAGCTTGCTCCAGGCATGTACAGGGCTCGCATAAGGGGCCGCCTGTGATGACGGCGCATTGAGTTCAGAGGCACGAAATGCGATGGCAGCGCACCCTGTTCCAGAAGGTGTGCTCCTGCCCAGGGTCTATGCGCACGCTGCCGCTGCCGGGGAAGGCTTTGCCCTCCGTCCCGTTCAGCGTGTAGTGCCTCACTCCGGACTTGACTGTCAGGACTTCAGTGGCGACCTGGAGGGAACAAGACGGCAGTTCAGGTGCGTTGGGCAGGTAGCCCAGTACACCAGGCGGTCTAGGAAGCCGGTCGGCGCCCCGTCATGTGAAAGCCGGCGGGAGACTGGGACAATGCTCCCGACAGGGGGTGTCTTGTGGCCTGGGGGAGGCGTCTCACCCCGTGCGCGGGCAGCGGCGGGCTGCAGGACTTGCCGGGCAGGAAGCCCTCGGCGCCGGGGCGACACTCCAGCTCCACGTTTAGGCGCTCTGGCGTGGACGACAGGACCTTGGCCCTCCCTGTGAGTACAACCAGGTGGATGATGGCTGTGAACATCGCAAAATATGGCTGCAGAATCACAGCGGCACTCCAGCGCCACATCCAGGCGCTCCAGGGCGGACGACAGAACCTAAGTCCTCCCCTGCAGCAGCAGCCGGAAACCGCGCGTCATGCACATCATGCACAATTCAATGTCGGCTGGGGCCGGCTGAGCGGCTGCCTGTTGGCTGCCTTCTGAGCAGTCATTGTACGCCGGCGGCTCCTTGGACATCGCTGGTGGCTCCTGGAGGCGATTTCGACACCGCGCAACAATCTGAGAAGCGCGTCTGGCAACCATCACGCCGCTTCCGCACACCCTCGAGCAGTTCTTCCTGATCAGATCATGTCCTACTTGTGACTGAATTATATACTGTGAATGATATAACATATCAGCAATGAGCGCACCTGGTCCTGGGCCGCAGACTCCTCCATCCAGTCGGAAGCCGACTGCAGCGCGCGCGGCAGCTTTTGCAGCCGGTGCTGGGACCACGCGATGCCGCCGGCGGCTGCGACGGAGAGCAGCAACACCACCAGGGCGGCGGGGACGGCCGCGCCCAGCGTGGCGGCCGGTGGCGCGACCTTCGCCCAGCAGTCACCACAAATCACTTTGCACGTGAAAGACCTCGTCTCTTGCACATGCAAATGGCGTTGGGGCACTCAGCGGCATTGCATCTGGCTGCCGCCAGTTTGATTTTGTTTGCCGTAGTCTCATTGGCATGGCTGGAGCTTGCAGGGGTTCTCCATGGTGCCAGAACATGGCTGTGCAGGCAGTCGAGGAGAACTGCAGGAGGAGAACACAGTTTCGGTGGCTGCGGGGCGGCATGACGCTCAGCTAGCAGGCTGCGCGGCATGGAGTGGGAGGCTGAGTGCAGATACGCAGAGGCGCGGCAGCACCAATTTCTGCCGTATAGAGCAGGAGTTGCGAAAGTTTGTGATGATGCAGAGCCGGGAGAAGCGAACACTATACGAAGTTCGGATGAAGGATTCGCTGAAGTTCGGATGAAGGATTCGCTGTGCCTACAACACAGAGCATCAATCAGACGGGCTGACGAGACCCACCTTCTTGGCGTTAGCGATTGAGCCGCTCTTGAAGTCCGGCAGCCGGGTTCTCTCCGTTGGCTTTGGCATCCGCGAACCCTTCTGCTGTACTCAAGTCCCCCCCTGATTATTGAGCTGCGGGCGAGCCGAGGTATGCGGTGGACCGGTGTCCTACTAGGCTGTGAATGCGGTGCAGTTCGGTCACTTGAAATGTAGAGCAGGCCCTCTATCGTCGAAGGGTAGGGCCCGCTGGCAGGCGAGTGGGGTGCAGGACTGGCTAGGGTGAACTACCAACCTGGATGCTTCGCTTCCCAATACTGGCTAGTCGATCCGCTCTGAGTTGTGCGCCAATGTTCAAGTGTCACAAGCTCTGACTGATTATGAAAGCAGAGAAATCCAGGCAGCCAACATAATGGTCTGTTACGGATGTCTGAATCGTGCGCAAAGAAGTCCAAGAGTATTTGACGGGTGTCTTCGTGCATGATGCGCGTGCGGGCTGCAGCAGCGCAGGTCACAGCGCCCTCGCGGATCACAGCGCGGTGTCCAGCGTCAGGTTTGACAGCAGGAAGCGAAGCTCTGCGCGGTCGGCAAACCACTGTGCAAAGGTCGGAACGCTATGCCCCTGCGGAGTACAAGCAACGCGTCGCATCAGCGCTGGCATACCTTCAAAGCGCATGATGTAGCTGAGCTTTGTGCCCCGTGCGGCGCGCACTGCGCATTCGCGCAGGCCACACACAGGAGGCCCATCATGTGCAGTCTGGCAGTAGGTATCAACCCAAGTCCAGGCAGTGCTCCGTAGTACCTGGGCATCTGCTGAGGTGCATGCGATGCGTGCCTGCATGGGGTTGGCGCCCAGGTAGCAGCGGAAGGCGATGAGCAGAAAGTAGCGCTGCAGGTAGTGCCGCCCCAGCTGCCGCGCCGCGATGTCCGCCGGCGGCAGCACCTTGATGACACAAACAAACACATATTTCTGTCGCCTTGTCGTGATCTGGGCTGTGCCCCTCCGTGCAGGTTCATGCCTCTGCGGCAGGCGGGCCCCTCGCGCTGCCACGCACTTTTGCAGAGCACGTGATGGGTGGTGCAGCACACAGCTGGGGGCTGCGACAAGGCCAGTTTCGGCTGCCTGGAAGCAACGTAAAAGTACCCAAGCCATGTAGAAGTGACAAAACACCGCACCAGGCCGTCAGGGGCGGCTGCCTCGGACGCCGGAGGCCCCGCCTCGGCGGCCTCCTTGCACTTCAGGATGTCGTCCCGCAGGTTGCCTGCGCACAAAGCAGGATGTTGGTCACGTCTTTTGCTAGCAACCTTGCCGGTGGAGATGATCCGCTGATGGAAACGCATCTGCATATGCTGGAAGCAGCAACAGCCATTTTGACAGATCAAACTGCAGTGAACTCGCGCACCAATGTCATTGCAGCAGTCCACGGCCTCGTCGACGGCGGCCTTGCAGTCCAGGCCGTCGGGCAGCACGCGGCACAGGTTCATGATGGTGCGGTACTCGCCCATCACGCCCGCTGACCTGAAAACCCATGAAAGGAAAGTCAGCAACCAATATATCGCACCACCAGCAACAGAGCCACATATCCATGATGGCGAGGCACAGCCCCGTCACGCTCGTCAGTCTGCGCGGTCCACAACTCCGCGGACTGTATGGTTGTGTGCGTCCAGCGTTCGCATCAGCATCCAGTGTACAGTTAAAGTTGTGCTGCCCGTGCAAGTTGCCTGCATCGTGACCAACAGGGCTGTGGATCAAGGCCCCAGAAAATGCCGGCAGGTGCCCGGCCATTGCCCAGCCTCTGGAAGGCAGCAACCCTTCCAGCAGTCCCCGCATTCACCCGCTGCTCTCCGAGCTGACAACCTGTGGCGTGCAAATGCGCGCGCGTCTGCCGCCGACAGCGGCGGCGGCTGCCGCACGGCCGCGGACGGCGGCGGCTCCGCGCTCATCGCTCGCGACATGCCCACCGCCTGCGCCCTGTCCCACCTGCAGGCGTCAAGTTTGCAGCGTTACGCCGTAGGGTCGGTGAGCGATTGTCCAGCCTCGTACAAGTCATGGGATCGAGACCAGTGACGCAAGGCTGTGTGGCCTTGGATCACAGACACCTTAGGGACTGTCAGACCAGGTGCGTATGAAGGTGTGTGTTGATGATGGATGCGGCAGCGCACCAGCGCTGGTAGGCAGCGGCGAAGGCTGACGCGAAGCGGACGCTGCTGCCTGACGCTGTGCGCGCCACGAGCAGGTGCACCGCCTTCTTGCCTGCGAACACCAGATGCAACAATGATTTCACGATCCTTGTTCCCACCATGCATTTCTTGCTACCCTTTCTTCTGCTCCATTGGCTGCTGCCCGATGCCGTGCGCGCCACGAGCAGGTGCACCGCCTGCTTGCCTGCGGACCACTAGCCGGGGTTGTTGCGCCACAGGTTTTGCGCCGATGACATCATTCCTTCTTCCTCAAGAGGCTGCACCAGCAACGGCCAGGTGCCGCAGGCTAGTCATGCTCATCACGCTGCAGGTTTCGGACGCTGAAATCGACCTGAATCACCCGGTGCACGTCGGGCGCTGGGCATACGAAACTCTAGGCAGCGGCTATTTCCTAGGCTGTCAAGACAGGTGTTTGCTTGCCTGATGTCGGCGGCGGCGCGCGCTGCTCCAGCAGCGTGCAATGTGAGAGCATGTGGATGCATATTTCTTGTTGTTGTACAGCTCTAGAATGAAAACAGTCTGCTTGCCTGGTGGCGGCGGCGCGTGCTGCCGGCAGCGTGTCCGGGAGCATCACGAAAGTGGAAGCAAGTGGGTGTATGTTTCTTTCTCACTCACAGAGACTGTACACTGAGCTAACCCTGCTTGCCTGGCAGAGGCGGCGCGTGCTGGCAGCAGCGTGTACAGTGCTGCCCGACTTTGTGTGTGGATTTCTTGTCGGAAAAGAACTCGATTCAACCTCTGGTTGACAAGTGAATTGCGCTTGCAAGGCGGCGGCGGCGTGTGCTGCGCCAGCAGCATGTCCAGGTCGGCGGCCTCGGGGGTGCGATCGAGAAGCCTCTTGAATGTTGTGTGCCTACTCTTGCTGAATGGAGAAATCTATTTCACAAGTGGAAAGTCTGGTTGCCTGGCGGAGGCAGCGCGTGCTGCGCCAGCAGCGTGTCCAGGTCGGCGGCCTCGGGGGTGCGCTCCCGCGACAGCGGCACCCGCGCCGCCGCCAGCTGAAAGCCCTCCGCCGCCAGCGCCGCAAACACCTGCATGATTGCTACACAGTGTTCACGCCTTGCGATCTTCTCTCCAATCAAATGCGACAGCGACAGCGGCACCCGCGCCGCCACCAGCTGGAAGCCCTCCGCCGCCAGCGCCGCAAACACCTGCTCCTTGTCAGGCCATCATTCCCGATCTTCGTGATTACCGAGGGAGGTCACAATATGATGCACGACTGCACGAAGGCTGGAACTGAAAAGCTCAGCTGACCAATTGCACTTGGTGCACCACTCATCATCATCACTCACCTGTCGGGGGGTGGCGATGCCGGATTCCAGATCGCCCGCGCCGCCGGGCGCCGACTGCCAGAAGGCCACCAGACCGCCCTCCTCGTGCGCCTCGTGCTCCTGGTCGCAAATTTGGGATCCTTTTGTCAATAATGGAAACTGTTCAGCAAGTTTCAGCGTTTTCACCAAACCGCCCTCCTCGCGCGCCTTGTGCTCCTGCTGCCAAGCAAGTGAGGTTTGAAAAAGTTCTAGTCTAGCACAACAGACGAGTAGAGATGACACATTCCTCAGATTGCCCACAGTCCACACTCCGCACTCCTCCTCGCAGTGGCCGCCTGCATAGCAGCCTCAGGGTCGATCCAGATTACTGTGCGCAGCCGCCTTGCAGCAGTCACGACAGGGAGTCAGACATGCCAGGTGCTCATGAGAGTGCGTCGCGCAACGGAGTCCAATGTCCGCAGCAGCGTATCAACTAACGAAAGTGGCGACAGGCATGGCAGCTGTGATGTGCACCTGTGTGTTGTGGGTGATAGCGTCCGCCACAGCCAGCTGCCACCGCCGCTTGGCCTGACCAGAGTGCCAGGAGTGCTGCTGCTGCGGCTGCGCCGCCGCCTGGGCCCCGGGCGGCACCTGCGATTGGACACAGCAAGATTCGGCCTCCCCAAACCCAAGCCGTGCTGCATGAGACGCTGGCGATGCAGCAGACGACTGCGTTCGTCAGGCATGACACATGAACCTCGTCACGGACAGCGCACAGATGCGGGTGGTCTCTCTTGAGGTGCTGGAAGGGGCCGTGAGGCCGTACACCATTTCTGGCACACACCTGGATGGCGAGAGACGGCTGCCCTGCGCAAGGCTGCCGGTGTGGCGCCTGCGGCTGTCCCGCCGCCGGCTGGGCGTCACCCGCCGCCGGCTGGGCGGGCGGCTCCGGTGGCGGCTCTGCGGCCCCCGATGCTGATGCGGGCCGGCCAAAGCCGCTGCCTGGCGGCGCCTCGGGCTGCTGACCTGCAGACATGGAACCAACCGAGGGTCGCAATGGATTTCGTAATAATGCACAACTGCACAATGCGCCGCAGGAGATAGCTGCAGCGGCCCCCATGCGCAACGTCACACTGGTGAGAGGCGCTTGCCATCCTGTCTGCAAAAGTGTACAAGCAGTGACTGCACGATCACAGCAGCGGGCGCAATCAGCATCAGGAAGCTAGACCAACAGACTCTCGAGCGTGCTGGGTCGCTTGTGCTGATCTGCATGCCGCAGGCTTCTCAGCCAGCCGGCTGGCAGTGCAACGGCCCAGCGTCTGCAGGCTTGGCACGATGGACTGTATTGTCACAAGATGTCAAGAGACTGTATGCGGCTCATTCGTGTCGTCAAGGTTGCCAGTTGAACATGTATCCTGAAACCACAGTTGCCCACCCGTTGCGCGGCAAAAGACGCAGTAGGTCCGCGGCACAGGCGTGCAGCAGCAGGCTTGCGCCATGACACACTGTGCCGACACGAGGGTTACGTAGCAGCCCTAGCAGGCCCATAGCAGCCCATGAATTATGTAAAAGCCCTGTGAAATTTTCAATTGCATATCAAACCTGTGGCGTGCGAGGAGGCGGACTAGGCCCAGGGCTCGGCGTGCAGCAGCAGGCTTGTGCCATGAGACCCTGTGCCTAGAAAAGAGGTCGGCCCTAAGAAATGTTCAATTGCAATACCCGTTGCGCGGGAGGAGGCGGAGTAGGCCCACGGCTCGGTGTGCAGCAGCAGGTCATAAAAAAACAGGTTTTGATTATGATCACCTGTGGCGCGAGAGGAGGAGGAGTAGGCCCAGGGCTCGGCGTGCAGCAGCAGGCGGCCGCCCCAGTCGCGCGCCTCCGCCAGCAGGTCGTTGCTCAGCGCATGCTCCAGCCGCTCCAGCTGCGCCGCCTTGATGCCTGTACATGACAAACTGGTTTGAATCATGAGTAAAAGAGTCATCATTGGCGCACACAAGGTCTGAGTAGCGAAAAGCTCCGCCAGCAGGTCGTTGCTTAGCGCGTGCTCCAGCCGCTCTAGCTGCGCTGCCTTGGTGCCTGCATGTCGATGATGAAATCACAATGAGCTGGCGTAACATTGGCGTATTACAGAAACAGCTGTAATTGCGCGCCTCCGCCAGCAGGTCGGTTGTTTAGCTCGTGCTCCAGCCGCTCCAGCTATTATTGCCTGTACGCAAGAAACTCGATCAGAAACGGGCAAGTCTGATGAAGAGCAGCAAGGGTCTTTACCTGCGTGGTGACACGATCACCGGCATGGTGGAACGCTGCCGCAGGCATCCAGCTCGCGGCGCAGGCACGCCCGCCCCGCGATGTAGGCCAACGTCTCCTACACCTTGATTATCTAAATTAGCCACCATAATGCCTCACCCGCGTGGTGGAATGCTGCCGCCGGCATTTCCAGCTCGCGACGCAGGTACGGCCGCCCCGCAATGTAGGCCACCATCTCCTCCCGCACGTCGGTCACGACGACATGTGCGGGGCCGCCCGGCCCTGCACCCAGCTGCGCCAGCAGCCGCCGCCAGCCGGCCACGGTGGCCTCGCCCAGCGTATACACCTGCCGCCCCTTCACCTTCCTGCACAGCAGTCGTTACATCTGTGAGTTGATTGTAAATCCAGGAAAATCCAGGGGCCCAGCATGCAAAAGCGGCCGCCGCCAGCCGGCCACGGGGGCCTTGCCCAGCATGTACACCTGCCGCCCCTTCAGTTCCCTGGTCGTAGCCGCTCTTGTATCCGACAGAAACATGATTGGCACCATGTTGCCCCAGCAGCCGCCGCCAGCCGGCCACCGTCGCCTCGCACAGCGTGACACCTGCTGCCTCTTTGACCTTCCTCGACAGCGATCGAAGCTCCTGTGTGAGGTTAACAATGGCATGTAACGGCGCCCAGCCGCCGCCAGCTGGCCACGGTGGCTTTGCCCATTTGCCCCTTGACCTTCCCGCACATTCAGGCAGAACTACATCAGTTGTGCATGCCATGGTGCATGGCGGTGCGAGCGCTGCCAAGCCGCGCCGCCAGCCAGCCACAATGGCCTCGCAGAACTTCCTTGGTTCACAGATGTTCCATGTAATCGCACCTGATGTCAGCAATGCCGGGGAGGGCGAGCGCGTTGGCATCGATGTCCTGCGGCCGCGGCGAGGCGGTCTTCAGGATGCTGCGCCGCGACAGCACCGCGCCGCCGCGACGCGCCAGCACCTCCCGCTGCTCCGCGCTCAGCGCCTACAGTAGTACCACTTTCAAGAAATTCAAGGAGATTTCGCGATCCCACAGTACCGCGCCACGCCAGAACCTCCTCTTGCTCGGCGCTCAGCGCCCCCCATTGTCTGCAGACATGCTGAATTCATGCCCATACGAACCACAGCTTGAGGATCCAAACACAAGGGCAGCACTGCCTTTGCTCGACCGAAGGGCTCGTGTTGAGTTTCTTCTGGAACAGAATTTTAGCCCATAAAGATGCGCGACCCGCGGTGGTGCATAGATGCTGCGTGCAAGCCGTATCGGCAGGGCACCTGGTGGCTGTCGATGCGGCGCATGGTGGCGGGCGCCCTGTAGGCCGGCACTGGCGCCAGTGCGCCTGTCCAAGCAGTGCAGGATTGTCGGATTGTGGCGTCAAGGGCAGCATTGTCAGCAGCATGCCGCAGCGATGGCATGTCAAGATTTTCAGCTGAGCTGCCCCAGCATACTGGAACCCTCAACAACACCCGCAAGACGGCGAGTCCATCAGGCTGGCTGAGCCTGAGCATTCAGTGCAGCTCGCATGGCCGCGCTACCTTCGGCTTCCTTGACAGCAGCGGCGCAGGATGCCACACTGTGCACGCACACCTGCGGGGTTGTCCAGGATGCTGTTGCGGGCCTGGCCCAGGTCGGGCCGCGACGCCATCCAGTCTTCGAAGGTCGTGGACAGCTGCCGCCGGCGGCAGTCTTCCAGGTATGCTGTGAAGGCGATGAGCAGGCAGTAGCGCTCCAGGTAGGCGCTGCCGCGCTTGAAGGCCGTGTGCCGCACCTGTATCTCCGGCCTGCAGGCAAAGGGGTTCATAGTGTCAGGCTTTGGGGCTTTTGACTGGAAAGCCCCTTGCAAAGCCGCGTGCTGCACCTGCATCTCTGGCCTGCAGGCCGCACGAGCACACTCAACATGAGGGTACGCTGGTATGGTTCGGCTCCCTTGGCTCTGGCCATCTGCAGGACACGAACAACAGCAGAGCGCGCTCTAAATGAAGGTGTACTGTCCATTCTTCGACATGTGGTAGCACGAATGACAGCAGCACCCAAAGGAAACCCAGCTTCCAGGCGGGAACTAAGCATCCAGGCGCGACGGTCGCAATGTCAGATGGGCGCACCTGAAGAAGCGGAAGCGGCGGCGCGGCTTGCGGTAGCGGCTGATGGCGGTGCGCAGGTTGACCAGCGCTCCTGCCAGATCCAGCGTCTCGTCCAGCGCCGCCTGTGATGTACACAAGCCCACTAGCATCCGAGTAGGTGAGTCAGCAGGTGATTACACGAAGACCTCGCATGCGATCCAGCACACCCCGGCCATTGGCCTCGAAGCTTGGAATGGAGCTTTGCACCGAGCACTCGAGGGTGCCTTTGGCGCAAGGCCCACGGCACATGATGGAGCAGCTCCCATACTCACTGCCGCAGGACGCTGCGCCGCTGCTTCCTCGCAAAGCGGGAACAGACACGGCGGTCGAGCATGCCGTCTGCATGCACCAGCACAGCCAATTTCCAAAATCCCAAACCCTAGACTCTCACCTTGGCGTCTCCGCCGCGCTCCAGCAGCCGCACAAAGCGGCGCACCGCGACGTACTCGCCCTCCTTCAGAGCTGCCGTCTCCAGCTCCGTGCCGTGCTGCACAGTTCAACCAGGCTGGGTCAGTATGGGAACCAGAAATGTCGATAAGGCGCCGCGGCATCCTACCCCTGCTTCAGCGCTGCCGAATCAAGCTCCGTGCTGTTCAGCGCATTCTTATCAACCAAATGCGTCAGAATTGGCTGGTCTCCGGCCGCCGCTGCATACAGAGGACAGGCGCATCAAGCGGACAGCTATGCACGCCATCTCCATTGCCCGTGCAACAATGTGCCTCGCAGCAGATGATCCCCTCTGCGAACAATATGCACGTGCAGGAAAGGGGGCGCACCACCGAGCCGGCCTTGTGGGCGGCGTGTTGCAGCGGCTCGGCCAGGTCAGTGACGCTGACGCCAGACTCCGAGCCGCCGTTCGGCTCCTCCTCATCGTCTGACGCGCGCGGTGATGCCCCGCCGACCTGCGTTTAGGAAACATGGTTTAGTAGTTTCATGCCGGACTCCAAGCTGTCGTTCGCTTCCTCCTCATTGTCCGAGGCGCGTGGCGACGCCCCTCCCACCTGCGCACTGGAACTCTGGCTGAGACCACCAGCAGCCAAGGCTGCACAAGGCCAATGCGATGCACAGATGTCTGCGCAACACAAGGCTTGGCCATGCCCATGCCTTCGTGTCTGGGGCGCCGGGCGATGCGCCGCCAACCTGCACGGGGTACAAACGACTCGAGTCAGTGGCAAACCTACCAGGACTGTGACATAGGCTGATGCGGCACGCGGAAAGGGAACAGAGGCTGCACAGCATGCGGCTTAGCCATGGCCAGACTGCAGCAGCTCCTCAGCGAGCAACGGCTGGTTCTGAGTAGCGGCTGTTCAGCGAGCAGGCGCCTGCTTGACAGTGCCTGCAGCCAGGGCGATGGCGCAGTGTGCGGAGTAGAATGCAATGTACATCAGATGACAATCTAGAGTCAGTGTCATGTAGCTCCTCAAGCACAGCGCGTAAATGCTTCCGCTTGACAGGCACTGGCAGCATCATTGAGCATGCTTCTGAATGGAACTGCCTGCCACCAAAGGTAGCACAAGGTCCTATCTGATGCCAAGAGGCGGACACGGCATCATTCCTCTGCAAGGCTCGAGCGCAGCGTTGCGCATTTTCAGACGCTGGTGCCTTAGGTAGGCCAGCACATCCCATCTAACAAGACAGAGGATGTCTTGTCACACCTTCATGGTACAGCACCAAACCAGCATTGGGAGCACGAGAGGAAAGACTTCAAGCATGCAAGTAAAACCACATACAAGCGCACCTCATCGGACATGACGGAGCGAGGCGATGCCATGCTGGCCAGCGTGGCCTCGTCCTCGTCCAGGCAGCTGCTCGGGCGCGGCGACACGTCGCCCAGCGCCAGGCGCGACAGCGGCGACGCCAGTGTGTCACTGAGTGCACCCTCTTTGGCCGGCGCCGCAAAGCTGGTCTCCTTCAGCTGGTGCTCCCCCTCTGCAGTCGCAACAGGTGCAGCACTGCGAGTAAGGCGCTGGAAGCGGTGCGACCTGTCGTTATCTTTGATTGTTCTGGCGCCAAGGCAGATGAGCATTCCTGTGTAGCCTCGAGAGTCCGCGATACCAAACGGCAAGCGGACCCAGCTGCGCACTCAAAAGATGTGGACGGCTCGATTCCAGCCTTGGAGCCACTACCAGACATTTACATCCTCACTGCAGACTTGAGCAGCACCTGGCTTGGCAGCTGCGCCGCTGGCGGCAGCGGGCGCAGCGCCGGCGGCCGGCGCAGCATCCCCGCCGCCGTCGTCCTTGCACCCCGCCTCAGCCGCAAAGCTGCGCACGAGGCAGCCAATGACGGTGCCGGTGGTGGTGCGGCCGCCACCTAGCTGGCAGTTGAAGATGAGCGGGTCGGACGGCGCCGCCGCCCGGATGTGGCGGGCAAACTCGTCGAAGTCGCGCTCCTGCATAGTGAGAACAACCAAGGTATTGGATACGAAGCGCCTCTCCGAGCCGGGGGGCACCACAGCCTTTGTGATCTGGGCACCACAGCCCGTTGTGACACTCTCCTGTTTGTGATCAATGCAGTTGATGGGCCATGGTGGAGCAGGTGCCCCTCAGAAGTCTCTCCTTGGAAGTGCCGTCAGC
>JAABUL010002701.1_pt1 | contig 28613 bp, 26 predicted proteins | sample 5559151 | NCBI WGS metagenome assembly JAABUL01 (sample SAMN10711876, study PRJNA513368) | rock metagenome | isolation source: Antarctica rocks | place: Antarctica: Victoria Land, Pudding Butte sud
CAAGACAAACGCACCTTTTATGGACGCTATCCAGAACCTCGGCTTGGCCTGTGTGACCGCCGAGGTATGTTGTGGCCAAGTACTTTAGGAGAAAGGGCTTGGATCTGCAGTGGGTGGGTGGGGATAGCACGATTTGCGTCCGAAGGAAGCCGGTGTCGGAACTGGAGCTTGCAACAAACGAATGTCAGCATGCGAGAATTGGTCGTGCCAGCCGTCTTGCGAACCCTCACCAGCACAACCCAATGAGTCGAGGATAAACACTGGTCTTTGACAGACACAGCCGTGTGATGGGGAGACCTAGGATTGAATCAGCTAAAGCGAGACCGGCGGTGCGGCTTCACTTTCTCTTTCCACTGCCCTCAGGTTGGCGGCCACGGTAACCGTCGCATTACCTACGACACGACTTGCCAAGTGGGCCGCATATTCCTTTGTGTGCTCACACGCGCCTCATGTCCATGAACAACCTCTGGGGGCGATCGTACAGGTCTGCAGATTCTTCTGGGGATAATGAGGTCGTCAAGGCTTTGTAACTATATTGAAGAAGACAATCAGTCGCAGTTCGAGTGTGCAGAGGAAGAGTCCAGGCTAAGAACCGCATCTTGGGCCGGTGGTTCAATGACACGTAGGATCTGAGCGAGGTCGACGCTGCACAACGACCTGCAACGTGGCAGAGTGGAACAGTACAATGATAAGCCGGAATCTCGGTAGTAGAAGTAGTAGGGTATTGGAGAATGTGACCAGCCATGTACACTAGCCTCACTTGGCCAACCCACCCTCACGGGGCCACTTGGCATCTATTGCTTGTCTATACACGAGACTGCCAAGGCGCTAGCCTAATCGGGTGAGAGTCCAGGGCAGGAGGTAGCCGCATCTCATTGGCTCCAACAGGGCCCGTGGTCCGTCTCTCTCTTGGCATCCAGGTGATTCCTCGTAGCTCTCGAGCCTACTTCATCAAATGTGTCTGCCATGCCAAAGTAGGATACCATTTACTACTCTTTATGGCTTGCAGCTTGTAGCAGACTGTTGCACTTCGCCGTTGTTGATGGACGCCAATGATGGCACTCGAGCCGTTTCGATCTCAACAAGCTCAACGTGATATTGCTCCTCTGCACCAAAGGAAGCCACCCCTCAGATGCTGAACCATCACAGCGCGAGAATTGTGCAAGCAGTCTTCGCCCATCACACCCAACAATCCCTCCCCCCCCATCTCCCGCCCTTAGGCGGCAAGAGCAAGAGCATGGTCTCTGGACACGCGACAGAAGACCGATATCCCGATACTGGCAAACCACCCTCTCTTCCACGGAATCAATACCACCTGCATGTATTGCCTTCCCCACCGCCTTGGCTAGCATCGGCCAGCTTCGCCAAGATCAGAGGGAAGGCGCCGCATACAGTCTCTCAGGCCGTCTCGCACGAGCTACGGTCTTCGTGTGTGCAGCGACCTACCATCTACGAGAGAAGACAGTGAGAAAGCGACACCGCCGGCATGGACTGCCACTGGCGAACCGACACCGCCAGGGTCAGTAGTCGGGGGTGCCAGCGGACAGTCACCGGCAAGCATCCAACTACTGCCAGCCTCGTTGAGAGCTGACAGCCTGAGCCTACCGCTTCTACCGCGCCAAAGAATTATAGCTTCACTGCAGGAATGTTTGATGTCCTAGCGCTGGGTCCCTTCGCTAAGGAGCTTGGGGGCGACACCCACAGCCGCCTCTGCCTCGTCCACTCCTTAGAAGGAAATGGTATCTTTCCACTTGGTTCCGTCGCCGCCTGCCCCACCCATACTACCCCTTCCGTACTCGTCTCCGTGGAATGGACAGACAAGACGCCATAACGATACGCAGAAAAGTGAATGGTCCAAGACGGACGGATAGTGAGCTGTTGCCGAGTAGTCTGAGGGTAACGGGGATAGATGTCCGTGTTCGCGACAGCCCTACCGCTTGCAACAGCAGTACCACCTGTGTTACGCCCCGGCGACTCTGCTCCATAGCAGAGGACCGAGTGTCATGCCCTGATTTGCTGCCGTCGAGATCAGTGTGGCAGTATGACCGGGTGCTCGTCCTTTCGAGTGCCGTTCACAGTTGAATTACCGCCTCAAACATTGCAGCTTCCGGCGAGGAACTGGGCTGTGTTGCATCTCACCACAAGTCGGCGTAGCTCAACCCACGATGCTTCGAGCCTTTTTTACTTGACAAAATCCCCTTTTGGTTGGAATTTCAGTCGAGGTGTAGAATTACTGATAGTCGAGTGGCGGAAAAATGTCTTATCAAGGCATCGTAACGCGAAAGTGAAGTGACAATAGGTGACCGACCACGGGTCCCACTTTGAAGATCACATCAAGACCGATATCCGGATGCCAATACAACTCCCGTGGCTTCTATCTCTCCAGCGGAGAGAACAGTCGATCACAACCTAGCAACCCCATAACGAAAAGCTAGCATTCATCAGACGTCTTCGATAGTCAGATGCCGTACATAGCACATGTTCACATCAGTTCCCATGGCCATACAGATATTCCACCTATTCGGGGATGGACAGATCTAGGCGAGGCAGCTCATACCATGACCCCCGTCTCCTTCTCCATGGTGGACGGTGGTGTACCGTCTGATTAGATTTCCATTGTGTGGTTGAGTATCATTTTAGGAACTGTTGGATGTGCAGATCGTACAGCAGATCGAGGCAATCGTGCACATGCTGGTCCTCGAAGACGTATATCCTCCCCAGCCACTTAACCAGCCTTATGCAGTCAGAGCACCTATAAAGGGAGGGAATGCTGCATCTTCTAGGTTACCACACCAAGAAAGGACCGAGCATTTGGCATGAAGATGCTTCCACCTTAGCTTGTGGCTTTCTTGGACTTTTGTTGCGGTCATTGCATTAACTCCAGTGTTGATCGCGTTGTAGCCACGGCGGCCTACCCTTGTAAATGTTGTCCACCTACGTCCATTCCCATGTATCGAACTTGGCCGGGCCAGCAGTGAAAGCTGAGCGTTTGCGAGAATATCGGATAATATATCAATTGACCTTCAAGCAGTGCCATACTCGGGGGCAGGATTATTTGCGTGTTAGAAACCGCCCGGTAATCCTCCATGTAGGGAGCCTGTGGGTTCTAACAACGCGTCGTTCGTCCTCTGGCAAGCAATCTTGCGATCTCGCAGTCATTGAATTGCAGCATGAGCTTGGTGAAGGTATCGACATCTGGCAGGAAAACGGCGGCTCGATGCCAGAAGGTCGGCAATAACGGATTACCTCGATGCAGGACCGACCTCGCCTCCCTTACTGATATCGGTGTCCAGTGCTCTCCGTATGCATAATTTTAAGGGATGTAATTTCTCGAGTGGACGAGGAGGTTTGGATTCGTTGCCATGCATATTGAGAGTGGAGGTGATCCTGGTTGTTGCCCTCAACCAAGTGGGCAACGATCCCGAGGTGGGAACATGGCACAGAGTGGAAGAGATAAAAGGGGTTAGTGATATAGTTGATACAATCCGTGGATGAAAAGGCTTGGCTAATGAGAAATATTGGAGTGTGCGCTTGGGGCAGTGGACAGGAGACAGAATTTTAATGGGCAAGATCTTTTTGCATTCTACCAATGAGGACCCACGCGTTGCGGCAGGAACATCAGCTACTGCCATTCAAAAGCGTTCTCTGATGAAGCAGTACAGCCAGCAAGATTTGTGTTATCGCCTCCACCACAACCATCTGCCTTGGCAGCGCCGCCTGCTTCTGCTCCTCCGACCCTCAGGGCAATGGTTTACCTCCCGCTCAGATCAGATGCTCCCTTGATCACCATTCAGCCTTCTTCGAGTGTCTCCTTCTCTCTTCTCAGCCTCCCACATGCCCTTCAATATACGAACCATCTGCCGTGATTATCGACAGAGGGCTGTGGTGGTCGAAGGCTCGGTGTAGCCGTTATGTGGCCTGTTACTCAATCTAAGGAGACCAAATCTGTCGAGACGTGAGGTGGTATGTGAGGACGGCAAGTGATAAGTGGTCGTGCTGAGAACGTGGTTGTGCCATCGAGGAGGTATCCTCCAAGGTAGTCCGTTCAGCAAGAATTGACCCAAGGTATGATCGATAACAGATATTTCTGGCTGTATCCTGCGTTTGACCACGGCCACTGTCGGCAAAAACTTGGATGATATAGATATCTGACTGGCGTCGACAGCGATCGCGATAAAGAGGGTAATACTAACTATAGAATCTGGGAGGAGGCTCCGGGAGTCTCGCGAATACCTCTATAAACTTCTGGCATCATCCAACGGCTTATCCAAAGTACAGTAACGCATGTTTTGCTTAGCCCAGCAGACCTTCCTATCCGGGGGCTCATTTGTTAGCGTCTACGGTAGCAAGGGTTATCTGGGCACTTAAACCCTGCCACGCTAATAAACAGCCCACCGGACAGGAAGTACAAGGCATCACGGAAGCGCGCTTGTCAGTCTGCAGCACAAGCAACTGATAATTCGTAAGTTCGATCAGCCAGTTATCAACGCTGGAGGACGTACTGCAGATGATCGAGGGCGAATTACCTTGAATTTGAATTTGAATTTGAAGTGAGAAGGGAATGTGACGAGAACAGCATCACGTTGAGTAGAAGAGTGAATCGCGGGCGAGTCAGACTGCTGGAAACCTCCTCCCCAGCCCCTGGCCCTCAGCATGATCCATGCAGGCGCTTCGAGCGGGGAAAAGCGCAGCGTCTCGCAAAAAGGGGCGAAGCGAGCGACGATCGACTATGTACTAGCACACGCATTAGCGTGTCAGTCAGGCTAAAGTAAGATAGCGTTATCGCGCGCTCGGACGTGGATGCGCATCATCTGATGCGGAGGATACTTTATGTTTAAGATGCATCAGTTATAGTACACGCTTGTTTATAATGCATCACCCCCGAAAGCCCTGGTTTTGGCACATTGCGTAGGCCCAGTTTATCCAGCTTTTTAGGACTGCCAACTCTTACCGTCGCAAAATTTTGTTGTCGTCGTTCTCCTGTTGTCGTTGGCAAGATCTGAGGCCGCAAATATCGATAATATTCCCAAGTCAACCGTGATCATCTCGGTCAGCCCCACCTCGAATATTATCTTGTCAATCGATGTCAGCTCTGTCAGTTACTTCTCTAACATTAGTCAACATTGCTGCGCGATGTGCCAAAACCAGGGGTTTGGGGGGTGATGCATTATAAATAAGCGTGTACTATAACTGGCATCTTAAACATATCCTCACTGATGCGCGATGTCCCACGATGACTGACGTTAGCATTCTCCCATTGGAATTCCAGCTACTGGGTGCACCATATCAAGAAACAGCTTATCCCTACTAGGTAGGATTATTGTGGCGCTTACTATACATCGTAGCAAACTTCGCACTAAATCCTTGGGTACTATCGTGGGACATGCTCACATGTCTGTGGCCAACTCGACCCGTCTCGACCCGTCTCGACCTCTGAGCCCATCGAATACATTTCTGTGTTCGCTCCGTTCCGGAACATTCCGTTTCGTCGTCCTCGAATGGGGTTCCCGGCTCACTCTTGCTTTGGGCCTCAGCGATGTGGATCCATGATTTCTCCTCCGCACGGCTCTCGGAGATCATGACATCGGTCGCCTTCCAAACCACGTTACCCAAAGATATCTGAATGTGCCGGGGCCAGAGTTGCGCATCGAATGGGGCTGGCAAACCGGGATGCATGATTTCGTGTCTTGCGCACATTTCGGTGAAACCTTGGATGTCAATCGATTGGCTCGGGCAAAAAAGTATAACGATAGCCAGTCAGATCGGGAGGCGGAAAGCTCAAACGTCGACAATCAGTCAGGTCAGGACGAGACGGAGAGCTCAAACACGGATGTTCTGTCAGATCAAGACACAGAGACCTCAGGCGATGACCAATCGTCGTCGAACAATCAGACATCGCCAGATAGCTAGTCTTACTCATCACCATTAGAGTCATCATCATTATCAAAATCACTGTTACCATCTTCATCGCCATCAGAGTCATCATTATCAGAAGAGTCATCATTATCAGACTCCAACATTAATCAACCTAACCGATGTCTTCGCTCTGCTTCGCTACCAATAGGCAACAGGTCAATGGTGAAACCCTAATAGTTTTGTGTGCTCACTATAAGCTGTACGCATGACTGCGACATACGCACGACTGCTTACATTGCACGGTAAATCGCCGCCCCTTTTATGAAACAGCTGAGATGACATGGTAATTAGGATATTGCAAGCAAACATGAAACGTTAAGTGTTAGGACTTGAGCTCTCATGGGGCGTTCCGCGCCAAGGATATTCGACAGAATAATAGAAGAAAGAATCGAGAGTCGTGTATAGCTTTGATTTATTCAGGCATTGACAAGTGCTCCAATACTCGCAATCCGCAAGCTAAATGTCTAAATCCGGGATCATGGATGCAAAGCCATTGCTAGTGAGATTTCCCCAACACTGCTACCATGGGGCTTACAGTCCCGCTCTCTAGCTACCATCATTCCGCGAGGTCGCCGGTACACCTGACCCGCAAGAACTCCCAACAGAGCAATTGACAGCGAGAATGCTCCAAATACTCATAGCAGAGCAAGAGAGCACGAAGAGTCTGCTCGTAGCCAACAGAGCTCTCCAGTCCTCCGTGGACCAAAGCGAGAGCTATCTCAAGCCGCACGTGTGCGCTGCGAGACCTTCCAAAGCCATGTATCGGTTATGCAAAGTCACTACCAGCATATGGAAGGGCATTTGGTGTGTGTCACAGATTGTCTCCAGAGACAGCACGACGGCAACGGAGACCCAGTGGACGTTGCAGCTCTTGTCTCCCAAGTGTGGACACATCGGAAACAACTCGTTGATCTTGAGGGAGTCTATCAGTCGGAACTGCAAGGCCAGACATCTCTTGAAGTACAACTGTCAACGCTTCGAAAGGTTGGATTGGTGAAGGATACGAAAATCATGGAGCTGGAAAATAAGCAAAGGGTGATGCAGAAACGGATAGAAGCCTCCGACGAGCACTGATGGTAGATACCAGCGGGAGCTTTGATTATGTGCTTTATCCGTCACAAGCTGTAACGCAATGTACTCTTATTTCGAGACTCGTGGACAGCTGAAGACGATCATGACGGGTATCTAAGATGGTCAAGAAGATAGCTTAGCATCCCAGATGCAGTACTCCCCCTCCACGCAATTATCTGTTAGCGTGACAGGGGTCGTTTGTAAGAGCTGCGCAATATAAAGCCTGTCACGACATATGACTACATACGAAGGAAGTACTCTTAATATACGGACGTCAGCGTAGTTGCACGCTAGTCCACATGTAGTCGAAGCTCTACTCCGGGGGGTTTCAATGTTAGCGTGACAAGGGTTTATTTTGCTCAGCTCGCACCGAAATGAACTCCTGTCGTACTAATGATTGACCCTGGAGTCAGCCATCTTTGATCCTGGTTCTACAACTTTGTGGAACAGACCACGCTACATATATACGCTCAGTATGTCACTATGTTTCAGTCAACGAGCTCCACATTGCTGTGCTCTCTTCGTTCAGAACTAACGTTGTTTCTCCTTGCAATGGCATCCTGTGTTTCATTGGACACTCGAGATCAGGGGATTCCAAAATAGCGAATCCCTCGCGGTACAGTCATGTTTCGACATAGCCATGCACTTGGCGCCTTGTTCGACCAATCCGGTGATCGCAATCCTTGCGTAGTTAGCGTTTGCTTCCATCGAATGTACTGTTCCTAGGACACGTACTGGTACTGGGGTTTCTAACACGATGGGAAGCTGGCTCGTAGTCTCGAGGATTTAGCCATACTATGATAAAGTCTGAATTGCGTTGGAAGGAGGCGTCGCTCGTAAAATCATTGCTAAACACGCCGTTGTTGTCTCTAGTTCCTCCCCAATATCACACTCCCCAATATGATAGCCAAGTAGCCTTTGCAACATGTCATATAGGTGTTGGTGCAACCCTTTATATTCCTCGAGAACCTTATCCTTAGGCTATCGTCGGGCGGCTGGCTACAATGCCATCAAAGTCAACCTTGTCGTCGATCAGGTTTTCAAAGTCCTCCCGGTCCATGAAGTTGAACGCCTGAACAAAGTCCACGAGTTGTGCATTCAGATGTCGCTCGACATCCAGCTGTTCCTCCACCTGTATACGCTTCTGTAGTTCCCGTTCGTTCAATCTGACTGTCTTGGCGTTTTGCTCGTTGACATTGGTCATCACGATCGCTTGTTGCCGCAACTGAAAGTGCATGTTGTTGACACTGACTCGCGAGTCCACAGTTGCCTTTTGCGAGTGCCGGAGATCCGAGATCAACTGCGTATTTGCTTGTGCCTTTTCGGATAGTGATTGCTGGCAAAGCTGCACTTGCTTCTCGAGGTCCATAATCTTTTGTCGTAGACAAGCATTTTCGCGACAGGTTGCGTAGATTAGCTCGTGGCTAATATCCTGCGCTTGGGGGAATGGGAAGATGCGAGCTGCGTCGCGAGTGCTTATCGTGCCATCTGAAGACATCGTTCCGAGCACGGAGAGAAAAAGTCGTCTTTGAGGGATGTCGGTGAAAGCTCAGGACGATATGCTAATAAGGCTCGGTCCAACTATTAAGTATATACAGATTCAGAACGCACAGGTTCCTTTTTATAAGATCTTAGCGTGGAACATCTTCCGACAACTCCAGTCTTTAGCTCAATGTCAACATAGTGAGGTAAGCAGTCCAATCAAGCCCCATGGAACTGCTTATCGTTGAGCTGACAGATCTTTGCCACTACGCACCCACCTCCTTATGTGCTTCCGTCACTAGGTTCATGGTCTTTCCTTCCAGCTTTCCGATCATGAAGGGGAATACTTGGTCAATAGTCTGGAGAGTCAGCGTTGTACTTGGCCAGACGCCTCCATTTTGATGAGAACTCGTCAAACTTCTTGTTGCCCATCTTCCCCCAAGCAGCCGTGAGACTTGATTGTGTTCGAGGTATTCTTGGTGGCCAGCCGTTGTATCGGTCTGTTTTGTAGCTCCACTGACCTCTGGGATACATCATTTGAACATAAAGTAGGACGCATTGCTCAGCTTTGGTCCAAGTCGAGATTTGGTTCATACTGATGCACAAAGTGGATATCGACGGAGAAGAAGCGGAGATGTAGAAAGTCGGCGAATTGCAAGGTGGAGGCCCGCGGGCTTTTCGATCTATGCTGATGGGTGTCTTGTGCAACCATAGCCGAAGCAATTGCTGTTCTGCCAAAATGTTACGATCTTATCGTGCCGAGCAGGTTTCCATGTCGCAAGCGAAAAAGTGATGAAAACACACTCAAAATCTCACTTTGTAGATCTACTATCATGGTAGTCTAAACCCTCGGAGCCCTGCAGCAGCTGGCGACGTCGACTGGCTCGAGCAGGCATGCTAAAGAGGCCGGAGACCCTGGCGTTCTCTTCTTCCAATCCTCGAAGAGAGGGCGATAAGTGCTGACGCTGACGCATATTATCGCCGTGGCGGGCTCGATCTGGCTCAAAACGTGTTGCATGGACCATAGTGTCTGATACTGTCTTAGCCTCGCAGATGGAAAGATGGGTTCGCAAACACCCACGAGTGAGATCATCGTGTTGAAGACCGCCAACGGCGACGACACGCATGACACCGGCGACGCAACCCCTGCAACATACTTAGACAACTATTTATAGGATCACATATTGAACTTACATGCCCCCAAAACTGAATATTCCGTAAAGTAGGTACGTTTTGGCGAACGGGAGTCTCAAGTCAATGACCCTCCACATAGGCAATATGAGAATGTCGACGTCGAGGACCAGATTCGTGATCGTTATGCCCCAGTACCAGGACTTTATAGGAAGACAGTTCTCTGTGTCGAGAAGCTCCTGCTTGAAAGCGGCATCGAGTGGGAGCATTGAAAAAGGTCGGTGAGAACAGCAGTCCAGAGCCAAATCAGACAAAGCTACGTCGAAGATGCGGCGAAGGAGAAGCAATAGTGATAACTTAACGGTCGTGATGGTGATCGAGTAGGCGATCATGCTTGCCATGATGAGCTGCAAATCTCCACCCTCAGGAACAGCTCTCAAAGAGCAATGTAAGCAGGCTCGTACCTGCAGAAAGCACGAAATTTGAGAAGCATCGAGTGCAGTCTGGCTTCTACCTAGACCCTCTTTCTGTACAACTGCTAATAGTCAGCATCTCGTGTTTGTCGCGGCAGACGCATTGATAATCTTGCTCGAGCCTCGAGCCGTTTTCGAAGTCCAGATTGAGGGCGCCAAACCGATAATGGAGACCCTTTGCTGGCGCTACCATGATGTCACAGCATGCTTATCTGCTCTTATCAAGATTTTTACTTGTTCTGTGTGTCAGTCGAGCAGCGATCAGGCTAACACGAAGACATAATTAGAGCAGGAGTCTGATATCTGCTGTTGCATCTTCTTCGAGTATCAACGTCGGTCAGTCACCTAGTGTCCCAAGAAATAGGGCATGGCAACGCAATGACGACATCTACAGGGAGATCATTCTTAGCTTTCGGCTGCACAGCAGTGGCTGCGATGCTGATTGCAATGTTCAATTTTCGCCTTCTAGAGCACGCGTAATTTAGAAATAGATTGGAACTTTTCTTGGTTCGGCAGTAGTGCGTTTCTTAGAGATCGGTTCTCTCGATCGATTTATTTATTTTCTATATATTAGATAGCCTTCTCGCCTCAGCATAGAATTGACAGATATCTCAATGGCCGACGACATCCAGATTGATTTCTCTTCGGCTCCTGCGGAGGTGGCGCAGCACGCCTCGAAGGCTTTGGGCCTATGATTGGGCGTGTACGAGGCAGCTTCTTTTTTTGGGATTCGTAATGGTCGAGGAGCCAAGTCGATGAGGTCGGGATCCAATGGGGTACCACGGGGACCCGCAATTGGACAAGAAGATCGTGTCCTATCAAGCATGGTGGAGGCCTTGAGATGTATGGCACCAGAATGATCTGTGGACTTGTTGGTGACTTTTTTTGTTGGTGACTTTTTAGCTATGAGAAACATGGATTGTCTTAGCATGTCATCATTGCTCTCTGCTCTGATTTCCAGAGCCGCGTGTGCGATTATCACAGTAAGCCACAAGGCATTGAGTGGGGGCACCTAGTCCTGATCCTCCCGACCGAGGGACATGTGAGATGAAGGTAAGACGGTAAGACCTCTTCATAGTATCATATGCTCAATGCAAGAGATCAACGTATCGCCTCTTGAGTTGAATCAAAGATAATAGTGTCAGCTTTACAGTGCTTGGCGCGATGTTGACATCTAGAGCACCACCATCTTCTTCCACCTAGAAATTCAGTAGTCGATAAGTCAAATACTGCAGTATATTATTTACAATACATTCAGGGGCTGCAGAAAGATAGTTCTGATCTATCCCAGAGACATAAAAGTCGTGCTACTAAAGCATAATACCCGCAATATCTTCATGTTTGTTCCTTTTGAACTCCTTCATACTCTTTGATCTGTTTCTTTCCTGGCTGCATTTTCGAGCCGTTTCAATTCGATTTTAATGATTTTCGCTAAGTCTAGTTGCTGGATGTTGAGAGCATTTATAGGATGAGTGGAGTTTTGCAATCCTGTATGATAAGTCGAGTCCCGAGTGTCTTTATGGTTAGTGTGTTCTTGAATTGTGATATGATCAGTGCTTGGTTCATTGATGTGTGACCACGTATCTTCGATAGATCCAATGAGTTTGTCACAAAGCCTATGTAGTAATGTGGCGATGGAGTGGCAGGCAGCCAATGCACTCGACTCCGATAATACGGATTCTCCACTCGAGCTACTGGCAAGGTTGGAGTCTGTCTGTTCACCATTGCCCACTGTTGTGTCGAGACCAGATTCATCAACTGGGGAGATAGAAGGTCTTCGGTCGGATAAGTCATCGTCGGATAGTGTGGAGCTAGATTCCGATAGCTCGACTGGGGACAGCTCGGCCTGATGGAAGGCTTGGTCTGGCAGTACTTGGGAGGCCGATTCGCCATTTGACACGTCCGAGCAATCTTGGCTGTGGAGTCTTTCATCACGTTTAAAAGCTTTTCTACCATAGGTACGACCTCTCCGGTGTGGGCTTCTTGTCCTCGTTAACATTTAATAGGTATCGGAAAGCCAAATCTTGGTGGTTCTCACTGTATAAGGCACTTCATCATCGCCGAGGTATCGAATTATCTTAAGTCAACAGGCAACGGTCCCAGCAAATGTCGAATGCGAATCTGTGTAATACTTGTTAGCTGCTATTCCTTTAAGCTGAGCAAGACAGCCTCTACATCTGATTTCCTTACAAGATATCACGGTAACCTCCCCTGAAACGCAGTATGCTGACATGAAAGCAAATTCTCGCTTGGCGGCCTTACAGATTATCTACTACGTCCTCTTATCACGCGACGAAAACATTTGAGACTGTCCATCGACGCTTGCCCTGCATTAGATTGAGGTCTTGTTCGATTATTCATTGTTCCAACATTGTGTTGGAGTTGACGACAGATTTCTCAATTACATTGAGGGGTGGGCGAGCTAAATACACTGCGCCAAGCATTACAGTGGAATCCCCACCTCGGGCCGACAAGCTACTCCTTCTCACCTAGTTTGCCTCAGCCCCTGACGGGTTGCCTCGGTTCTCAGACGTGTCGCGCCAAGCCCCTTCGGGTTGGCAGCTGACAAGCAGCCTTCCAGCGACAAGTCTGAGCCCAAAACCCTGTTTTTTAGGTCAAGTCGTGTTATTTTGGTGCGTTTACATACAACTTCGAGTCACAAAGCCCAAATTTCTACAATATGCAAAAAAGAGCACTACGCCAGCCTAACAACAACATAAAGAAATATTAAAACTATTAATCATTAAAAATTTCTGAAAAAAGCTTAACAAAACATATGATTTTTTGAGCGTCGTCGCTAGTTTGATTGAAATCTAGCGTCGAACGAAGCCTATATATACAAAAGTTGACGTTGTGTTGTTGTGCCAGCATCAAACGTAAAAAGTAGCAAAAAAGTCAAATTTTGAACATGTGCGCAATCAACACCAGAACTGTCTCCGTCGACATTTTCTCAAAATTGCTTTTATATATACTACGTAACACACTTGTGCAAAAATAATAAGAAAAACTCATCGCGTTGTTTTGTTAATAAGAAAAGAGAGCCTTTTACGTACTGTGCAAGTAATGTTGAAAAGAGAAGTTCCTGCGACGGGCACAAAAGCTATTAAGATCATTTTAAAACGCCAAGAGTACATGTTTATAACGCGCTAAACTCTAATTTTGTGCCAAGAATGCATTTCTCGCGTATATCCAATATTACGCGATTTGAGCTTGTAATCAATAAGGATTACCATAGTATCGCACTAGGTATCTTACATGATTATCCTTTTGACACTCTTTTACGTGCCACGACTAACAATATGGTTGATGTAATTACTTTGTTCAAGATAGACTGTTCGTAGATACAATTGTTAAAACAACATGTATTGTAACTATGCATCGATAACTAAAGGTCGTTGCAAGGAAAACGTCAATAATTGAAGTACAATACTAGATACCTGAAAAATCAACAATAATATATTAAATAAGTCAGATATTTCGTCAGCGTAGTGTATAAAGTTTCCTGGCCAAATAATAGCTCAGGTTCAAATCCTACGAAGGTCGAGTTTTTTAGATCTTAAAATTATTCTTTTGCAATCCTTGTGCATACCTTGCAAGAGTCCTACAAACGTGTAGCATCCTGACGTACTATAACATCCCTATGGTAATATATAGGATGTTGGATTCAATAGTCTTATACAAATTCGTACATGGCTCGCTTACATCCTTGCAGAAAAAAATTCCTTGCAGACCAAAAAAACAGGCGCATTCCTCATATGATCCTAAGAAACCTCCTGCCAAGACCGCTAAGGAAGCTCAGAGTGCTCTAGGAAACCTGCATTAAGTTGAGCAAAAAAATTAAACGCCGATGAGGTATGTAACTTATGTCATTGTTAAAATTTTGTGTTACGCTGGTACTTCCCACGAAGGTATCAGAGAGGGTTATGCTATCGGAGAGGTCTGTAGGCGTCTTCAGGCAATGCAAGCAATTACTTGGTAACAATGGTTTGCAGCTATAGGCAGTCGTAACAATAAGTCAAGACTTAAGATGAGCTGAACACGATCCATAATGGAGTCGCGTTCAATGGTTGTATACATGATGGATCAGCTGAATCGCTGGATCAATACCTTTGATCCCACTGATCCGCTGATCCAGTCACATGATACTTCCTCGGCAGGCTGTGCCCTGCATACTGTGAAGAGCTTTGCGCCGTGGTCAGTACCGCTGAGCACGCGGCTCGTAACATTTTGACGTTGTACCATAATCGATTGCGTTGATGATAGACCTGCAAAAAAAAACTTGATGTGTTTTTGCGGGCCAAGTGAACGATCACTTTTTCGGATATCGTGGTAATTCAATAGCTCGATTGGCGATGCAGAATACCTTTTTATTCCGTAAGAATTCCAGAAGGGAATTCTAAGGGAGAAAACTCTGCACGACGCCAAGCCGCTACTACAAGAACTTGGCATCGACTTGTCTATTAGATTATTGGAAGCTAGCATTATATACTAAAATAGTATTGCAATAGACTCTTGTATTTAAGAATTCTTGTTAATATAGTATACTTCTAATTATATTTCTAAACAAAGATACTCTTGAGATCGTCTTTTTATAAACTAGTTAATATATAGCGAAATAAACGAAATTTATATTAGTAGTCTACGATGTATAGTTAGTAAAACTGTAGAGTCAAATATACTATATATATATCTAATTCAATTCTCTCTTCTTTTAATTATCTTTATATTCTATTGCTCAATATATATATATATATATATTATATAAATTAAATATCTAATACGTGTAGTCCAATCGTATATGCGTTTCGCAATATCCAATTACTCTTTAAAATTGGTTACTAAATCTTAAGATCGTCTCGAGACAGTCTCGAAGAATATCTTAGTAGATGTCTACAACTATATTCTATAATATGTCTAGTATTGTAGATATCTGTCGTGATTGAGGGCTTAGAAGATCGAGCCTAGATTGTCTCGAGCCATATGTATTTTAAAGATTCTGTCAAGAAGCTGCCAAGATTATCTCCAAAAATCGTGGGGGGCTCTTAAAGTAAGCATTAGATTTGAGATCTAAGACAACTGAATCAATAACTCAATTGAAGCTGCGCAACCTCCCTAGTGCGGTGGAGATCTCTTAATTTGAAGTTGTCCGACAATCGTTTATCTTTCAACACGAGATCATAAGAACCTCAAGTGGCGCGATGAAGCCCAACTCTCACGCCAAGCTAATTCACATGTTCCAAGCCATCAACAGTAGCCAGAAGCCCTTGCGAAAAAGTTTCCTTCCGCAGATCTGCTCCGAGTTAACGGTCACTATTCAAGTTGCACAGAATGCGATGTACGTAAAATATATTGTGGCATTACATCCATTTGGGCGACCTGAGGACCTCGAGCAAAGCATGTGTCAACTCCAGCGAGTGATCAAGGTACAGGGGCCCAACATTGTACATGATACGCATGAGATACTTGAACATTGCCCGGCATCGATGTCATCGGAAGATCAGTCTCTAGCGCTACTTCGGACGACTACCTGGGACGTCGCCGTATTGATCGTTGAGGAAGGGCACAGCTTTCTTCAAAACGAAATGACAGTTTCGAAGCAGGCCAAGGACTTCAAAGGGATCATACTGGAGTACCATCATGATCAAGGCAGCTTGTTATTTGAGTCTATTGAGAAACGGTTTCAATGCTTGATGGATGATAGACGACGCTTGCTCACTGCCAGGATTTGAAATTCAAGGATGCCTTGTTCCAATAGCTTAAGGTCGCAAATCCGATTGATCGTGGACGATCTGAGGCTCAGGGACGCTGCCTGCATTTTGGGCTGCTTGACTTTGAGCTTTCTTCTCTCGCTCCTTCGCTGCTACTAGCACTCTAAGCTTTTCGAGCTCACACTCACTCTTCACTTTCTGATCGTCCAGCCTTGCCTCCTTAATCGCAATCGTATCGATCACGCCATCATAATATTGCGTGTTTAATTGCTCTACCAGAGTATAGTAGTATTGGCTCTCACGTAGAGACTCGTCTGACGATGGCAGTCTCTCCATATCATCTGCCTGACGTAGCAGCGACTCAGTCTCAGAATATATTCCATTCGAGTCTTGGTTGAGTAAGGGAATATTTGAGTCTTGGTGAGTAATGGAATTCCCGAGTCAGGAATGGGGAACGTGAAGTTCGAGTCCAAGGTTTCGCCTTGTTCACCGTACTGAGGCTCTTGAGAGAGAAAAGGATCAAAGTAGCCCATCTCGAAATCCTTTGGCCCCGCATTGAGAATCCGACAATATGCTGCGTCTTCAGGATCATGAGCCTACGCTCCCGGATTAGGCTTGACTTGGGACGTACCAGAAATAGCCGCGTCGTAGCAGCTCTCGTTACCACTTTGTGTAGCCATGATATATTGGAGCACGAATGCTATCGGGATTGAAAGCATGTTTGTATGCACGTGGGGCTTGGTAGAATGTATCAGGACCCACCAGATCACAGGGTCTATGCTGACGCTGCTGTGCCACTACTGACAAGCCTGAAACATGGTTCACCATTGAATGCTTGATGGTCATACTTGTGACTCTCGATGTCTGTCGTATGGAAGACAGTTTGCGTAATATTTCTGTCCTGTGAGTTTTCATTACGTATTCGAGCTTGTATCGTATGTCTGACGGTGTAGTTGCCTCAGCAGACCTGATGCCAAGAAAAATCTAGGGTCTATATTAGTTTAGGGTTATATGATTTTTTTCGCCATCAGGTCTGAGGGCGGTACCCCGTAATATAGTCGAACGTGCAACTCTTTAGTGTAAATCCTTTGCAAGTTTTTGCAAGTAATTTACGAAGTCACAACTTGCACGTTTACCATGCAACAGCAATTTAATCACAACGTTTTAAGTTAAACAAGCTACGTTCGTTGATAGATTTTAATACGCTTTATCTAATAGTAAAAATAAAATATAGTAATTATGTACAACACAATTGTGACAGCGTCAAAGCAAAAAAATCTCAACTTTAGTCAAACTTTGATATACAACAACACAACAACAACTTGTTAGTTGCTCGCTCTCGAGTAATATTAGTATATACTTTGACTACAACTTGATTAAAGTATATCAATATCTAGTAACAAACGTAGTCTAATTAGTAGTTAATATATAATGTAATAATTAAGACTCTATTGCATTGCAAATATAGCATTAAAAATATATTAATTATTTTAGAAGATTGTCAAGATTTTGTTTTTAGAATCTATAGAATATTTATTTATTTGTCGCATTAAGCGTTGCATTAAGTAGTGCGCTTCTAAATCTAAATATCAAGATAAAGATAGATTCTACTTTTACTAGATAGACTCTACATTTACTAGATAAATTATATCGAAAATAGTAATTTAAATTCGACAAAGCTACAATATCTTAATTAGGTTAGTTATAAAATCGAGAATTCCTATTTTCGATAATTTATAACGTTCTTAGTATTAGATCGATTGGGCTGAAAATTCCAATCTAGTAATATAATAATATTAGCTTATATATGTAATTATGTTTCTTAACTAAGTTAATGCGAGCAAACTAGAAGCAGAATTGTTTATATTGTCTCTATAGAGAATCTAAATGCATAGCAGAATTAGCTTATATAGAGCATCTCTCTCGCAATTACCAACATAATCAACTATCTTAAATAAGACAATAATATTTAGTGAAACTAATTATGGAGAAAAGATTAAGAAACTTTTATCTTAATAGTAAAATTTATAAAAATAGCATTTTTGTAACAGATTAGTCGTCCTCTCTATATATACTACTTCTCGCGAATGTTTGCAGCGCGCGCATACCTTGCAGGTGCTTTTCACGCAGTTGGTCTACATTCTATCCTGTTACAATATTATATGTCTAAGAATTGAACTTTTCTTAAATTTTATAAAAGCTTAGAAATTAATTACATAAAAGAGATAAAAGAAACTGTATCTCGATGATATAATTAATGTAAATAATTATTTTATATTTAAAACTCTAAGCTTCTTGAATTAATAAAGATTCTAAATTGTATTTATTTAATCTAGTTTTGATATTATTTAAAAACATACAATTAAATAGTACAATATCTAAGAAAAATAAAAACTAATAAAAAAAGATTATTATAATAATAAGATAAATATGAAACAATTATATAAATTTAGAATATCTAGAAATATAAACTTTATCATCCTCTTTAGATAGAATTTTTCTACAATAGTATAATAATCTTCGATAAATATAGAGTTCTTACACGCAGAGACTTTTTATCGTGCCGAACAGATTTATGTAGCGCAACCGAAAAGTGAACATCGCTTTTGACCCACAAGAAAATCACTTTGCAAGTCTACTATCAACGCAATCAACTATTAGGCGATATCAAAATTTTGCCAAAGAAACAACTTTATATGCACTACAACTTGTGCGTGATTTTGATATATAAAAATCAAGCATGCATCGCGACATCGAGAATCTCGAAATATTGCTTCAAATAACTTTCGCTACATAACCCTAACAATCGTAAGCAATTTTGATTTTGTAAAAGTTATGTTTTGTAGCGCACAATAATTCAATTCGCACTTTTGTAACTACATCAACATGCATCTATATATCTCAAAACTCAAAAAACTCGTAGAGCATATTACGTTATATTGTTGCGACAAATTTGATGTTATTTGATTGTCAATTACGTTGGTGGTAGACCTGCAAAGTTGAATTTTAGATGTGCTCCAAGAAATTAAAAGCGATGTTCACTTTTCGGTTGCGCTACAGAAATCTGCTCGGCACGATAATCACTACGGGGATCCCGAGAATTTTTAGAGAGGTACATGTGTTCACAATAGAAAGGAAGTCTTCAAGATGATGAAGATTCACCGTGGTAGGCTCGGTCCATGCTTGCCTAGATTCTAAGGACCAGATGGTTTAGCGTCCTCGAGAAGGGAATTATCCAGTTCATTGGGTAGTGAGTGGTTGTATCCTTGCATGGAAAAATGCAGCTCCTCTATCTCGGCCACCTCTTGGAAGTACTGTAAGACGGCCGATATGGATTTCGACTCGGAACACAGAAATAAACTCAGCTTCTTTACGCAGGCAAAGTTAGGACGCTGAACCACGAAGTCAGCCAGTGCGACATCGATATTCGGACACCGTTGCAGGCTCAGAGTCTGGACGGAGCTCATATTTCGAAACGGCGATTCCTGGAAGTACATGTTATGAAGCTCTAAATACTTCAATTGGTCGAACGAAGATTTCTTGTCGCTGGCGTGACGTAGCGTTTCGAGCAATGATGGCCAGAGTGCGAATGTGGCGGAAGAGTCTAGGCTTATGCAAAGTCTCTGCAGGTGAAGACCTACCTGCAGCAAATGCTGCATAAAGCAGTCAGCGTTCTTAAAGGACAGCCGCCGGCAAGTTTACTCGAGCATATTGTCGAATGGCCTCGAATAATCAGGCGTCTGTGTCAAAGTATGTCCAAATAGGTTGTGCCACCGTGTGTGTATGGCTGATGAGCCATAGGCATTGTTGCCGAAACTAGCCGGGCGCCCAAAGGCAGGCTGACCGCTCGAGGCCTGGTGGTAAGAACGCTCTGCACAAAGGTGTGTGGGCCGCTTGGTCCCTGGTGATCGGTGGCACCCTGGGTGGACAAGGTTTGGGCCGGTGGAGCAGGTTCTGCGAGTCCTGAGCGGTGAACATGCTTTGTGTATTCGGGGCAGGACGACTCTGTGTGTCATGAACCACAGAGGAGGGCTGTCACAGTGTCGGCAGCCTTTGACGCGGCGGCTTGCTTTTGCGTTTCGATTTTGCTTTGATGCCTTCACACGTGACGGTTCGTTCTCTCGGCCGAAAGTGAGCCCTCATCGTTTACGAGTTCTAGGAAGGCCACAAATAGGTCTATTCCCATGCTCTGACCGTTCCAATCTCCGGGCGGGACGGAGGATGCCCGGTGACGAGCTCTGGATCCGGAGCGGTTAAGTTGGTCGTCGATGAAGTCGTCGTTTACATCTTTAGCCTGATTGTGAGGGACTCTGCTGCTCATACGGTTGCGAAAGGGGACTTGACTGCGGTATCTCTCGCAGCTGACGCTGTTCATCATTGGAGCTCCAGCTATGGTGTGCATGGCTTTCGAGGAATGGCTTATCCCTAGGATTATTGTGGCTCGTACTATACAACCAGAATCCTTCGGCGACCTTCCATCCGTTCCGATCTCCTTATCCCATCGGACGTCACTCCGAATCAGAGCCTTGCGTTTCGTCGTCCTCGAAAGGGGTTCCTGGCTCACTCTCGCATGGGAACTCAGTGATGTAGACCTTTGAAATCTTTCTCGCACGGCGCTCGGAGATTAAGACGTTGTTCGCCTCCCAAACCACATCACCCAATAATATCTTAACATGACGAGGCCAGAGCTGCGCATCGAATGTGGCTGGCAAAGCGGGATGGTCGATTTGGTGTCTTGCATACATGTTGTTGTTCCACTCGCGATCAGAATAATAGTGGTGAACTCGAATAATGAACCCATAGGACGGATGGAATACTTCCACAAGAACTCCGTTCTGAGGGGGTTGTGTGGCGGCTTGCGGAGAGGAGAAGGCTATGAAGCACGGGTTTGAATCGTCCTTCGTCACTTGAAAGTGATGACAGCCGAACATCTTGGGTAGATTTAGGGCACAAGAAAAGATAGGCAGAACTTATTGAGCACAAGAACTCTGCAGGCCTAAATGTCTTCTACTAGAATCTCCTTTATTTATGACACTCATCACCATGTAATTCCAGTTCATCGTACACGATGTGGCTACGAAACGCCGTTTCATCCCACGACTAGTTATCAACTGCTGATGTTGCATACGGCTCTTGGAGCCATTGACAAGGATATCCTACCGCCTGCTTCGTAGTTTCACGCCAAGCTTGACAAGTAATCTCAATGCTGACCTGAAAGATTTCTATAATTGGCTGCAAAACTCAAGGGCGCTAAGGAGCAGCATGAGTGCGAGCGAGGACTCCAGACCAAACCCATATCTGGTTTCACTAGTTGATACGTCAGATCAGGAGGCGGAAACTTCAGAGGATAATGAGTCGGATCAGGAGGCGAAAACCTCAGGAGAGACACAATCAGATCAAAAGGCCAACATCTCAATGGAGAACAAGTCAGGTCAGGAGGCGAAGCCTGAGGAGGCGGAGACGGCCAAAAACGAGTCAGATCGAGAGGCTGAAACGTTAAACAATTATCAGTCAGAGGAGGAGGTGGAAACCTTGAACGGTAACCAGTCAGATCAAGAGGCGGAAACATCAGACCAGTCAGACCAGTCAGATCAGGGGGTAAGCATTCTCGGTCAGATCAGTCCGATCAGGAGGAAGTTATCTTAAGTGATGACCAGTCCGATCAGGAGGAACAAACCTCAAATGATGACTAGGGGGCAGGCATCTCAAGGTGTCAGACCAAGAGAAAGGAACCTCAAATGATGACCAGTCCAGACCAGTTAGATCAGGAGGCAGGAATCTCAATTGATGACCAGTCAGACCAGGACAGTCGTCTTGGGATGGTTGGTCGTCTTCAGATGACTGGTCGCAAATGCGCTACCTCATCATCACCATTAGGGCCAGGGTCTTGGTCATCAGACCAATAATCAAACCGATTTCTTCGCTGTGGTTCGCTACAGAATCCCGGAAAGATGCTTCGACAACGCTAACCATAAGCCCCTTATCCGATGTACCCGCGACTGCTTACAATACTGGGATCATCTTGCGAGGAAAATAGATTTTCTTTGCTTGAAACAACTGGGATGACATGGGTACAACGAAGTGGCAAAAAAACTCGAAACATTAAATGTTGGCAACAACAACTAGAGTTGATTGCGCGGCTACGCATAAAACCGGGCGGCGATCGTTGCCATTTTTCCTTTAAGACCTCCCAATCGACTCCGTAATCCCTGATTGCATGACCTAGGCTCGAACTTGGCGACAGAATATATGATAGAACAATTAATTGAGAGTCGTGTATATCATTGAATCATTCAGGCTTTTACAAGTGCTCAATATTCGCAGCTTGCAATCTATATTCCTATACCCAGGACAATGGATGCAGACAAGCCGTCGCTGGTAAGATATTCCCATCATTGATATCATAGGCTTACAATACCCTCTTCTAGCTATCGTCATTCCATGATATCGCACATTCAACAGACCAATCGACCCTCTGCATACTCCAGAGGCTTGTAGCAGAACAAGAAAGCTCAAAGAGTCTACTTATAGCCAACGGAGGTCTTCAATCCTCCCTCGATCAAAGAGAGGGTCTTCTCAAAGCCGTACAGGCGCGCTACGAAGTTCTCCAGAGCCATTTGTCGATTATACAGAATCACCACCAGCATCTTGAAGGGCATCTAGCGTGTGTCACAGACTGTCTCCTAAGGCAGCACGACGGCGATGGAAACCCAGTGGACGTTTCAGCCCTTTTATCCCAATTGTGGGCTTATCGGAAACAATTTGTTGATCTTGACCAAGCCTACCAGTTGGAAGTGCAAGGCCGGACATGTCTTCAAGAGCAGTTAGCATCCTCTCGAAAAGCCGTATCGGTAAGGGATACCAAAATCATGGAGCTAAGAAACAAGCAAAGGACAATGCAGAAACGGATTGAGGCCTCCGAAAGAGAACTGGAGCCGTTGCGTGGCGCTGGGATACCAACGCCGTAGAGGGATTGGGAATTTGTATGCTTTGATATAGTGTCTCATTTATTACAAGCTGTAGCGCAAACCATTTGAGCTTACTCTGCTCCATGCTCAAACCGTGTTCACTTCCATGTCATAGCCCCTCTTCCTTTGCTTGTAGAAGCCCGAGATGCACAAGACCCTATTATTGTGCTTCATAGATTCAAGGTAGTACTTGAGCCAGCAGAATTTTATCAAGTGTTTGACAAGAAGATAGGGTGACGAAAATACCTTTATGGACTTTCCAGAGGACTTAAAGTGCCTCCTGGAGCAAGTCCTGCCTGACATCTCCATTCTTATGGCCGTGTACCCTCACTTCGAGACTCGTGGTAACTTAGACGACTGTGTGTCGACATTCAAGCTTTGGTCTGCACTGCTCTTGCGTCAGAGAAGCGCGAGTCTTTCTGACAAGGTCGTTGATACAGGCTGATAGATATGATCACCCAACATCTTCTTGCAACCAATTCTAGCATTATACTTATTGGTCACAATATGGGTGGTGTTGTTGCGACAGAGAGCATTCTGTCCAGCGTCTCCGCCCACGCATCATCCAGCATCTCCATACTTCCTTACACTCAAGGCGTTCTGGCTTTTGATACACCATACCTTGGCATTGCGCCTTCGGTCTTGATCCATGGAGATGAGGTCCCTTATAAATCCGCCCATGTTTTTCTCAAACAGACAGAGAAACCTATGAACGCTAGCGCTAAAGCCGACCCTGAAAAGGTCCGCGATCCAGCCTGGAAGCAGCGGGTAAAACAGGGAATAGTGGTTCTCTTCTTGGCCGGCAGCGCATATTTCACCAGGAGTACCTTTAGAAACGGATGGGAGTGGGTGAGTATCCATCTCATGTTCGTGGAGTACTTACTCCGTAGGGGAGGTTGAAGTCCCGTCTTGACCGTATGGTGTCTGTAGCCAACGAGCGCGAGATGGGTCTTTCGAATATGGTCGTGGTTCTTGGGTAATGAGACATCTCTGACTCCACGGCGGTTATTGAGAGAGCAGCCAGAGGAGAGTTGCGCAGCTTCTGTAAAGTAAGTCAAGATGGCGTTAAACCAACAGCTTTCCAACCAGTGAAGAATTCGAATGCGCGAGATGAAATTATGGCCCATGAAGTGGAGAATTTGGGTTATGAAGAGTTAACATATAAAGCATTGCATCTGATAACGAATTGGGTACAGCGATGATACAATAAAGAAGACGAAAGTTGAAGTTAAAGATAGGCTGGAGCAGGAACATAGGGCGGAGATAGTGATAATAGCAATAGGCCATGCGTTTACAGAGTATTTACATGATACGTGTCTTACAACGCCCCCATCATTGATCCATCTCTCTGGTATCTGCACTTTAGCACACACGTCTCGTAAAAGCTCGATAAGAGTCTTGGAGCAAATTTCCTTTTCAACTTGGGTGTCTAAGATGTTGAGGGCGCGATCGTAAACTTCAAAGAAGTTGTTGAACAATGAAAAAGTCTGATCGAATCGTTTGGTCAACTTTCCACGAAAACCTCTCTCTTGGGAAAAACGACGATTCGGGCATTTCCAAGCTACCAGTATCTTCGAGTACTTCTTCTTTTGGCCTTCATGAATAAGTTCCAGAAGCTGGTAGGCATGTTCCAAGCGTCTGACCACATCTTCGGGAAATGTAAGATGGTCGGGACAAGGTGTATCTGGACCACACAAAAAGGAGCTTTGAGATGCCATATTTGCAACAAGAGAATTGGGTAGTACACGTCAGCTATACGGACTAGACAACCTCGGATGAGAGCAAGTAACAGTTACCTCGGTGATTATCCGTGAGCTGAATGATATACGCTGTTGCTCGAGACCATCTATCAGGAAAGAAGGTTTGAGTCTATTGAGTCATTTGGACGAGTAGTCAACTCGCCGTGCAAATGCTGTATGCTTTGCAGGGTGTCTTTGGCATTCAGAACCCCGTGCTTTGATTGGCCGAACGTCAGCATGATCGCGTCCTAATCTGTGTGTCAGCTGTCGTGCTTATGAGCAAGGGCTTTGAGGAGCTTAGTGGCGATGAGCGGCGATTAGTGGCGTTAAGTGGCGATGAGCGCATGTTAGCGTCTAACATGCGTTTGGCGCCTGGGGTATGCGCTAGGTCAGCAGGGCAGTCAGAGGCGCCGGCTGCAAATGCACAACATCGAGTTTCGGTCGAACCCCACCCCACCGAGGAATTTCTGCTTATTCATCTTCACCGTAGATCAACATGTATCGATAATAGATTGAGAAGTCGATTTCTCATCCTCCTATCGTTGTGATAGCCTAAGCTGTGCCGCTCAATGGTATCTGAATGAGAGATGACTATATGTACATGTGTTGCAGAGAGAAACCACGATCTCGTTGCAAGATTCAGTATCCGCTCCATATGCAGTCAGCCTTTACGTCTTGCGAGTCATCCTAAGAAGGCTACCATCCTTGCTTCTATGGACAACAGTACACGCAATACCTACATGCTCACAATATCCTGTCACTTTGAGTCTCGAGATGAGGCGATCGAATGGCATATAGTCATGCAGAATTCGAAAGCTCAATGCCAAAAGTAATAAGAGTTCGAGCAACAGCGATTGGACATCTTACAATTGTATCTGCGCGACCAAGATGTTGAAAAGGGGGTGCATAGTCTAGAGGCTTACGATTAGCATGTACAAGTTCAGGTGTAAGCTTTTTCAGAGTAAAGTATGAATGAGGGGCCCTACTACTCCTATGCATGGTGACAATGGGGAGGGAGGGGCGAAATTTCTATTTCAAAGGAGTACGATTCGATCTGCGTCACGTAGAGGCGTCGACACCCACCATATCCAAAGACTGGTAACGCAGATGAAGGGACATCGACCACGGTACGAGACCCAGCTGGCCAGTGGGAGATTTGCGTGACAACAGGGTTGTCACAATGCACAAGAGCAAGGCTGTGGTATACTGTCCCAACGTGGACAGTCTTGTCTTGAGAGTCACCAGCTGTCGCCTCGAACAAGCGAGTAATACTCCCTCTTCGGAGGGGTTAAATATTAGTGTGACAGGGTTTTTTCGCCGAATTCTCACCTTAAGGAAATAACTTTGAATGCCTCCGGAGAGGAGGTACGATCGTAGACCCAGTGGCAGCGCGCGGTCTTAGGGTGGTGCACAGCTAGTATATCTATAACAAGTATGGCGTAAAGGTTTTAGGGTACTTTCTGGTCTCCGTGCGCAGATGATAAGTTCATGTCACGAAAAGGTGACGGGCAATGGCAAATGGCAAATGTCTCCTATCGTGTGCTAGCTAACCAGTGATCCCTGTCATACTGATGGTACATAAGCGATAATGCGAACCCCTGCTCAAGCTAGACAGGCGCTAATGCCGCATACTGGTATCCAGACCACCAATTGTCACCTTCCTTTGGAGCCGTGCAATCCGTCGCGGCAGTAGATGGAGAGGGAAACGCGGTCGTCACTGTCACTGCAGGCTATGTCGTGGCTGCCACTCTTACATACCCACAGCCACCGCAGCTAGGGCAAAACACGGTAGGTTCGAAGGGTACTATCCCATAAGATTGCTGCGGGACGGGCGAGAGATAGTCCCCATACCCTTGGTCCAACGGGATCTTAAAGAGCATTGCCCGTCTCCCGCTAAGAATAAACGCAGCCTTAAACCCAACAGTCTTGTCTCTGCACTCATACGAACATACTATCGTCGTTCACATTACAATTAACATAGCTCGGTCTAGGCCGTGTCACATGCTTGCCGACTTCTGAGACCTGGTGACGTTGACCAACTCGTGATGGTTGGCTGATCTTGACAGTTCTGTTCTTCCAATTTGCAAACCGAGGCCGATATGTGCTGGCGCAGACGCATAGCATCGCTGTGGCAGGCTCGATTTGGCTCCGGACATGCTGCATGACCATAGTGCCTAGTATTTTCTTAGCATCACCCATGGAAGACAGATCCGTGAGCACCAACAAGAGAGATCATCGCGTTGAAGATCGCAAATAGCGACGACACGCATAACGCCGGCGACACAGCCTCTGCAACAGACTTAGCCAATTGTTTACAGGACCATCCATCAAACTTACATGTCCCCCAGACCAAATATTCCATAAAGTGCGCATTCTTGGGCGAACGGGAGTCTCAAGTCTGTGACTATCCACATGGGCAAAACAAGGATGACGACGTCGAGGACAAGATTTGTGATCGTTATGCCCCAGTACCAGGCTTGTATGGGAAGACAGTTTTCTGTATCGAGGAGCTTTTGCTTGAAAGCAGCATTGATTGGAGCGCATTGCAGTACATCGGTGGGAATAGCACTCCAAAGCCAAATCAAACAGAGTGATTCCACAATTGCGGCCAGGTCCGAAACTTTGGTGTGTCGAAGATGCGATGGAGAAGTGAGAGTGTCAACTTGATGGACGTGATAGTAGTTGAGTAGGCAATCATACTAGCCATGATGAGCTGCAGCATTCCACTCTTAGCTACAGCCCCATAGAAGATATGCAATCGCGTACCTTCAGAAAGCAAGAACGGTCTGAAGCATTGAGCGTACCCAGGCGTTTACCTAAACCGCCTTCTTGAACAACTGCCGGTGGTCAGCTCCTTGTGGTGTCTATGCAGGCAAGGTTATACATACGAAATACGCTGCAGGCGACCATGGAGTAGAAGAGGAGAAAACTGGCAACCATGAATCCATCGTCCAACCCCAATTTTGCTTTGCTTTTCCACGGTGCAACTAGTCGAAAGCTTGTTGAACCATGCAAAATGCGCACGCACTCTCATGATTCCTGAACGATTATTTATGCTTCAACAAAGCTTACCGCCACAGTACACAAACAGTCCAGGACAACACTGAGCTGGATCACGTAGAATGCTCTGTCATCGTCTTCTGCCATAGCCACGGTCGTTCTTTTGCTTACGCAGTTTCAAGAGCTGCAAGAGGAAACCAAGGGGGAGGATGGCTTGACAGCTCAAGGTCCCCTGGGATTCATTATTCATATGCTCTGCCAGGCCCTCGAGACGCCCCAGAATCCCCGAGTCAGGTGAGCTAGACGCCTTGCAGGCGCTAATTAGAAGACGACGTCAGCATGCCGACTGCGCAGACTGCTCTGACTGAGTGTTGTCCTCATCCTGCGGGCCCTTGAAAATAGAGCAACAATGCAGGCTGACACGGGGCAATTTCCGAGCAGATTCTTCGGTTTCTGCTGATGCACTTTTATTGAGACTTTGCTGTTGGTGTCATGGACCCCTTATTTGGTTCGGGCACATCTTTGCACCTTGTTTACTAGTTTGATCACCGTTTGCTAGATACAACAAACAACAAACAAGATCGAATATCTATTTAGATGCGCCTGTAGAGTAGCTAGTCCTTCTTCTTTAATCAATTCAATAATCAATGCTTGCACTATCTACTGTACTGTTCTAGCGCATCAACATTTGCTCATGCGGTTCCGTCTACACCTAACCCTCCACCGATCGGAGAGTACGCAGGGCTGGTTGATTCAGAATCCCCATGGGTTATCGCGCCGCTTCTGCATCATCTCCCCCCAGTATCCCAGATCCTTCGGTCTGTCTCACGTTTCAAACTTTCGGTATTTTCGGGTTGGGAGACCAACAAGAGTTTGATTCCTGACGCCAAGCATGACGAGCAATGAGCAGATACTTTGAACTAGTTTCAATAAGATTACAGCGAAATGTGCAACAAGATACATAATCAGCTGGCTGCTTACATCGGTCTGAAGGAAGATGTGACAGACCTCTTGAGAGGTGTTCGGGATTTGCGTTTCAAAAGATTATGCAAAGTTCATTAGTCTCTGCCTCTTTTGTACCATTCTCCTCTTGACCTTTGGTGCAGTTCGAACAAATCTCGTACC
>JAABUL010002702.1_pt1 | contig 28601 bp, 8 predicted proteins | sample 5559151 | NCBI WGS metagenome assembly JAABUL01 (sample SAMN10711876, study PRJNA513368) | rock metagenome | isolation source: Antarctica rocks | place: Antarctica: Victoria Land, Pudding Butte sud
TACTCTCTTTACCCTGGCACGCACCTCACTTCTGGTTTTGAGCGTCTGGAAATCCGATGGTCTCCATGTTACTCAGGCCTCTTTCCCCGCGTGTTCAACTGCATCGACGACCCCGAGTAGCTGGCCGATGCTCAGCAAAGATGTTTGACATAGCTCAATCTTCTTTCAGAGGCAGATCTTGGTTGTTCAAAGCGCATATCTCACAACGCAGAATCAAGCCAGATCATGTGCGGTCTCTGTGCTTCCACTCTTATGACCAAGGAATTCCTTTCCGGGAAGAAAGGTCCATACTTGATGAACTATGAAAAATCCCGTTTCACCAACGCGTTCTACTATGTATGGGATTTTCTTTGTATATTCAATTCTTCGACAGCACGAGGGAACAGTCGACGTTTATTGGCCAAGAAGGATTTGAGAGAAATGAGCCATCTTAGCGGGATCGGTCTATGGACCAGGAAGCTCCTCTACTTCCTAATCAATGACAAACTAGCAATGGCCTCAGCTGCCAAAAAATTCACTTCTGGTACGGACGGGTACCAGAGGCTCAGTGCGTGGGACTGGCCAAAAAGCCGTGCCTGGGTAAGAAGGTCATACAGAGCTGCAGGACGTTGTCGAGTTCAAAAACCACTGAAAGCGCCCGTCGGGATGCTTGCTACTTTCAGCATGTGGCAAAACCATGTGGAGCTTATTCAGAGAAGTGAGCAAGGGACATAGGAAATTGGTTCAATTGCAGAATTGGTGGAGTGACGAGTCAACGTGGTATGAAGATAAGTACTTTCAAACCTAGCATGCCCCCTGCTCGGCCATGATGGCACAACTCCGAGTGAGGAATTCCGAAAATGGAATTTCTCTGGATGGTTTCACGGCTCGGGATTATTGGCTTTGATGTATATAGTAGACTGGTATACGTTACAGACGGAGTTTCGTCCTATCTACCAGCAGCATATCATAGCGCTATCAACTGCAAGTATCCCATCTCCACGAAAAGGCTACACTAGTCCGACGATCAACAAGGAACGAACCGTTTGAAGGCCTTCATTCGATCATATTTTTAACGAAACCAAGTGCTACGTACACCGAGTCCTCAAGCAATTCCCTACGAGTAGCCGAACCCACCGATCATGCGCCACGCGCCTCCCACAGTGGGCTCCTCATCCCCGATACGGTCCGTACCTGCAAGCATCGGGTGTCAGTAATTCCTAACATGATGAGATGGGAATACGCGAGCACTTACGTCCAGATTCTAGCGCGCATGTCTCCACTGCCCGTAGCAAACAACTCGCCCTTGGGACTCGGAGCGACAGATATTACTGATGCATATACTGTGTTTAGCAAACCCAATCCTTTCTAGGAGGCTCCTTGATTGAATGTCTCACCTGAATTCTTGTGGCCTTGAAGCATCAATTGCGTATCGCCTGTGTGGGGATTCCAGAACTGGACACCCCTGTCTTTCGATCCGCTCATGACCCATTCGGCGTCTGGAGTCATAGCAACGCTAAGGACAAAATCCTGACCCGGCGTAAGTTGCGCATTTCAAGATTGCTATGCACCAGCGTTGACTGCTCACCTTGTGACCCTCGAACGTTCTCAACAACCGTCCACCTTTTGTCATGTGGCCTCCCATCATAGCTCTGTTGTCAGGAGACAGCCGCCACATTTTGATAGTTTTGTCCAGACTGCCGCTAACCAAGGTCTCCCCATCTGGTCCGAATGCAACAGAGTAGACGCTGTCTTTATGTCCTCCCTCGCCATCAAGTCTTGCGATTACATTACCACCGCGGATGTCCCATACTCGGACACTCTTATCAAGCGAGCCAGCTGCGACATAGTCGCCCCCGGGAGAAATAGCTACCGTTGTGACACCATCCTCGATACCAAGGTTGGCCACTTGGCAGTTATCTTGAACATCCCAGACGCGGACGGTGTGGTCGCCACTGCCAGAGGCGATGTACCTTCCATTGCTGGCGAAATCTAATGAATATATGTCCTGTTCATGACCCGCGAAAGTGTGCCTGATGGTGCGATTTTTGATATCCCAAACCTTTCCAAGAAGTTAAACGGTCGAGCCCCCATAAGTTGTTAAGATAGATGTAACTTACTCTGATCTGCTTGTCCTCCGCCCCAGTTGCGAGGAAAGTTCCATCAGGACTGAAGCACACGCTTCGAATGTAAAGATCGCCATCCTTGTCCACAGTATCATCTTGTAACTTTGTTAATAGATTGCCACTACCGACGTCAAAAATTTGTGCTGAACGATTGCATCCCGTTGCCACATATCTTCCATCACGGCTGAACCTAACACAACAAACAACGCTCTCATGGACGAGATTGTGTAGGAGGTCAACGTCAAGGACACGCCTGACATTCGGGTTGAAGACTGCAAACCAGTCGTTTCCTTCACGCTTTTGATCTGGACGCACTTGATCAGGGTCTAGATCTGCGAGCATATTGCCAACATTGTGGAATGGTGGTGGTGGACTTGGTCTTCCCAATTGCGGTGACGCTCCGGGGTATGGTATGGGCTGTGACTGCTGGGGAGTACTTGCGTGTCCAAGCGGGCCTCGATTACTCCCTCGTTTGCCTGGTCCTGGTGATGCGATTTGAGCTTGGGTTCCGTAGCCTACGTAAATCAGTCTCAGTGTTACACTCGCCAAAGGGACAGTGATCTAGGGCTCGAATAATTGATTCATACCATTCACAACAGGAGGCTGGGGGTAGTTTCCCTGGTAAGGACCTTGCTGTAGACCCTGCTGGGGCTGTGGCATCTGGTGCTGGGGTGGCGCCTGCTGTTGCTGCTGCTGCTGATCTTGTGACGGAGGCACGAGGCCAGGATTGCCTTGGCCAGGAGGGTTGGCCATGATACCACCAAAAAGGTTACTCGGGCCGTGACCAATGGCAGGAGGGGCAGGCTGTGAGACTCCTCCATGGGGTGGAAGCGCGCTTACACCGACGTGTGATGGTGGGCCTCCACGAGCTTCAATCTCATGACGCAGCCGGGCAATGTCTTCCTCGTACCTGGGCGTTACGCTTAGCCAACGATACCAGGTTAGCACAGTGGGCGGCAGGAACTTGCCTCTGCTTAATCTGAACCTGGTTGCGCTCCAATTCGTATACCTTCTGCCTCACCATTTCCATCTCCTGCATCTGAGCGGCCACTGTGTTCACCTTCGGTATCAGCCATCGCTCCACGAATGCACCCTCAATTGGTTTCCCCATACTTCTCATGTGCAAGGGAAATTCTGTTAGAACCGGTCGTTTGGGGCAGTGTCGGTGTGGTTATACATCTGGTGCATCCCAGAGATGAAGCATTGGGGAAATGGCGTTGAATCAATGCCAAAGGTTGGTACAAAAAAAGGAAAGGCAAGCAAACTTACTGTTTTGATCATGTTCACCAGCTCTATCCTGTGCGTGAACATCAAATTCCCGACGAATCTGATCAAACAGCTCTGACAATCGGTTGTTGTTATTGGTGGGGGGCTGCGGAATCCCGCGATGCGAGTTGTACATATTGACCGGTCCTTACTTGCCGGACTGTGTAGAGTTTCACTGATTGGGCCTTGGGATGGAAAGCTCTCCAGAATGGGTCCCGAGAAGTCAAAAAGGTGTGGTGAGGGAAGAAGGATTTGCTGTTAGCTCTGGCGGTCGGAAAATAAAGTGTATTTGCGAAGGTTCACAGAAGCCGCACGAGCGCACAGACAAGAGGTGCCGTCGATACTTGGAGTGGGCGCGGATATGCGTGTATGGTGTTGGGAATCGGGTGCGTGTGTAAGAGCTGCAGCCCCACGTTAGAGTGGGATGAGATTGAGCAGAGAAGGGGCCTGCAGTGGGGATGGCCAACGAGCTGCAATGGTCGGTGGAGGATGTCGAAGAGGAAACAAGTCATGCAATGAACGATGATGCAACGGTAGAGAGGAGAAGTGACGAGGCTGTGAACATGAAGGCTGAACGTGAAAGGATGGCGATGCGACAAGATCTCCAGCGAGGCACCAGAAGGGAGAAGGCAGGTAGTACTTTAGCTTCCCCGGGCGGGCCAAGAACAAAAGTGGATCTGGCGAGCTAGCCAGATAGATATTGGAGCTCCCGCTCGTGCCACAACGCCATCCCCAGATCGATTTAGACCTCCCGCAGACGAACGTTTACTAGTAAGTAGTAGGTCTATCTAAGGTATGTCAATGAAGTCTATTGCCCTACTCACCGCTGTCACCGGGTGGACTACTAATAGTACTGCCGGCAGACTCATTGATCTCTGTCTCCATAGAGAATCGTATCCAACACATACCTAGAGTCCCATAGTTCTCACATGCAACGCGACAATGGCTCGATTGTGGTGTCTGCACTCATGCCTTAGCCCGTGCAAGCCTTTCACGGCTGACGGTGCTCCTTGTGCTCTAGCATATGTGATATATACACTTTGGTCTTTTCATATACCAGAAACGTTACCCAGGTGCTAGGCAAGACCCGTAGCAGATTGGGTCCCAAGCCTTTGTAGAAGCCTGCCAAGCCTTCCTTCTTCCACACCTTTGCAACGACGTCGCTTGCACCTTTGTACGTGCTTTCTGCATCATACATCTGGAGCCTTGTCCGTATCACTTGATAAGGATACGTTGTGCTCCCGGCGAACACCTTTGCCACTCCGCTCAGCACCAAAAAGTCGAGTGCGCTGAAATCTTTCGGGCCTCCAGTGACACTCTTGGCCCTGTAGATCTTAAGCTGTTCGTAAGCCATAAACTGTAGAGCTCCGTGCGAAACCCCAAAGATTGATGGGACCAATCCACGATAGAAGCCCAGTATCCCCTCTGATCGCATGATTTGTCGTGCGCCATCGAACATGGACGTATACGCTCCAGGATGGCTTGATGATGTTGATAGCATACGTGTCTTGATAACCCACACGGGATTTGTACAGATGGCAGTCAATGCTCCTGAAAGACGTGTCAAACCTAGCTAGACAAAAGGGTGCCTTTTGAATATAGATACGCACCTGCAGCACCTGATGCAATGAAGAAATCGTAATAGGATAGCGAGCCTTGATAGGCTTCGATCGCAGCCTTGAGGCGGCCATAAAACGCAAAGTAGAGAGCCCAGCTGATGCTGTTTCCCAGAGCATTCACGCCAACACCACGGTAGGCTCCTAGAATACCTTCATTTCGGGCAATGTCTCGTGCAATACGGACGGAACCTCCAATTTGCGCTGAATATGCTCTATCAACTGCCGATCAATTTGACTCGTTAGCAACTGTACGTTAGGGCAAGATTTGAGTCTACAATACCTTGTAGTCGAGTTTTGATGAGGTCGAGAGGGTGAGCGATCAGCGTAGAAGCCAAACCAGCAGACAGTCCCGCAATTGACTCCACAATGGGATCAGGGAGCTGACGTACACTTTGGGCCATCGTGGATGCTACAAATTGGGTTCAGAATATTGAGATTGATGTTGGGAGATGAAGAAAAGCTTTTTATCTATTTACAACCAGCTGCCTTACAAACACGATTGCAGAAGCCGCCTTCCCCGCACTATATTTCATGTACAAACAACGATTCGAAGCCAACACTTGGATACATATAGGTATCCGACTGATTCCTGCGCAATCGAAGTCTTTCGTATCGTACAGCCCTTCAGATGGTCTCCCAAGCCATGTGCGCCAACCCTTCAATTCTGGAGATAAATTACTCCGCTAACGGCGATATGAGCCTGAGGACGTATCAGTATGCTGCGGTGAGGTTGCCGAATCTGTAGTGTCTACCTTATGAGGGTCGGCTTAGGAACGCTTCTGGTGTAACCTTTTGAAGATCAGCATTTGGATGAAATACTACCCAGCAGATGAAGTACCAAGATACATGATCAATGGAAGATATCCACTAGGTCTGATTAGCTTGGGGAGTATCGAAGGGTAATGGCACCTCGTACTAATGTATGGCAACCCGTGAGATGTCGACCGCCTTCGTGATTCTCTCCTGCTGTAATCAGGACTAATTTTCTGTTGCTATCTATTCTCGAAACGAAGCTTACCTTTGTCTCTTCGGATAGCTGCCACATCTTTGTAGATATTATTTGTGTTCGGGCGAGTGGTAAGGTCTAGTCATAGAGATTCTGGAAGGTTTTCATGGGTGCATGGGTTGACTCTGGAAGCCGGGTAGAGCGGCCCGAAGACGCGCCAACGTAAAATACGCGACCGAAAGGCTACTTTCAAAGGCTATTCAAATACTCAATTATTCCAATCTTGACTGCATCCTACAGGTACCAGCGCTGTGATATCGACAGTATGTCCGGCGCAAGGCACTGGTAATTCATCAAACTCCCGTATGAGATCTCTCGACTGACGTAAAAAGGGAGCAAGACAAGGAAGCTACGGTCTACATCGGTAACCTTGATGAGCGGGTAACGGACAGTCTTGTATGGGAATTAATGCTCCAAGCTGGTCGGATAGTCAACGTACACTTACCGAAAGATCGAGTGACCCAGACACATCAGGGATATGGATTCGTTGAGTTCATCAGTGAGGAAGATGCGGAATATGCAGCGAGGATAATGAACCAGGTCAGGCTCTATGGCAAACCAATCAGAGTCAACAAAGCATCCGCGGACAAGCAGAAGACTGTCGAAGTTGGAGCAGAGCTTTTCGTCGGCAATTTGGATCCTATGGTCACCGAACAGACGCTCTACGACACCTTTGGTCGGTTCGGCAGTCTCATTTCTGCGCCGAAGGTAGGCCCTTCGTTTTGCTAACCGAGTGTTTCGTTTACTAAATACAGACAGGTCGCTCGGGACGACGCCAATCTGTCCAAAGGCTATGGCTTCATATCATTCTCGAATTTCGAAGCTTCAGACGAAGCGATCGCCAACATGAACGGGCAGTACCTAATGAACAAGGAGATATCTGTTCAGTATGCATACAAAAAAGATGGGAAAGGAGAGCGTCATGGCGATCAAGCAGAGAGGATACTGGCAGCTCAGGCAAGAAAGCACAATGTCCAACCAACAACACAGCCATTGCCGGCAGGGATCTTCGCAGGGGGCGCTCCAACTACTCCCGCGCCAATGTTAGATGGTGATGCTGGGCGTCCCGGTAGTGTTGGGGGGTTTGTGAACGGCCGATCCGGCATGCCGAATGGGAACTATCAAAGTGGGGCCCCACCGCAACAGCAACGCCCTCCCCCACCCTCTCAGCCTCTGCCAGCACCTCCATCGGGTTTGCCTGCTAGGCCTCCTCCATCTCAAGCTGGATACGGAGGCCCTCAAGGATTCCTACCTCCAGGTTTTAATCCTCCGCAACAGCAAAACTTCCCACCACCAGGTGCTCCCCTACCCGGCTTTGCACCGCCGGGTTTTGGTCCACCTCCTGGAAGCGCTCCGCCAGGCATGCCTCCTGGACTCCACCAGCCAGGCTATGGGAGAGCAAGATAGTGGAAGGACAATCTTGAAGCGTTTTGAGAGAACCATGCCTAGTAGCAACAATACGAAGCAACCCTTTGTGACGCAGGACTTCCAGATGAGTGACATTTGGCCTACTAGCCTGCATATCAAGTGACATTCAAGCCAGCGGAGAGATTTCTTGGGTGGGCGATAGGAAAATGTCTCCGGGACATAGCATCCTGGGAGCGGCCATGGACACTTTCACAGTCTGCTACATGGGCCCCTAGATAGGCCGCGAAGATAGTTGAACACTTGTTTGAGAGTCGAGGCTTTAAATGTCTGGACTTGCTGATATGATATGGGAAATATCCTCCTTGTCAGCCTTTTTGCGAACAGGCACCGAATCTCTCCAGTGCAGTATCAACGCATATATAGCTATACTTGCAATGCCACAGGAATTCTTGCAAATTGGAGTCAAACTTGTATGAGTGAGTGCCCGATTGGGCCTTTCAAGAGGTCCTGTCCAACGGCGAATTTGCTCGCCGATGATCCAGACCCTCATGCAAATGAGACGAACTTAGGATCCCTTGGCATCCCATCGGGCCCAATATTATTCCTGGCGAACCTGCCCTCTGTATATATCCTTCTCGCCTCGTCAAAGCCAACCCTCCTGTTCTTCATGATTTTCTGTACTTCTCCTTTCGCCTGCTGATCCAGCCCAGCTCGGGAATCGCCAGCTGCTAAATTGGCCCGGAGGTCGAAGTCGCTTGAGGTGAAGCCGGATTCGATGTCGTTGGCAAAGGAGGAGGGGAGGCGGGTGTAGATGTAGTCGGGTATGGGCACTGCGGGGACAAGGTGGGTCCAACGGTTGCGGTTGAGGTAGAGAGCTGACTGATGTTAGCCGCCGTGGCAACGTCTGGCGCGGGTGAGTGGATACTGACCAGTTGCGAGGATGAAGGAGGAGAAAGTGAGAGAGTAGAGGATATAGCCCATGTCTACAGGCTTGAAGTGAGGACGATCATGCGAGATGGGAATGATTCGAGTGCGACGTGTGCTTCTCGCATGCGTAGAAGCTCAGCTTGCGAACGAGGCTGCTTTGACCAACGCTAAAACGGTAATCAGCCCTACCCCTGTTCTATTAATTCTACTTCTTTTCCAAATTCTCGTTAGCCCCCGCACCTCGCATATACGATTTTATATATAAATAGTGCTAACTATTATATACCTATCTGAGATATCCTATAAATATCTTAATTAGGGAATAATAAGGCTAGAAAGTTACTATATTATTTATAAGAAGCTATTATATAAATATAAGGTAGAGGTTATTATTATAGATATTAAAGTTATTAAAAAGGCTATTAAAATTATATTTAATAAGACTTCTACTACTTATTAACCTTATTAATATAAGGATAAATTAATAATTATTATTATAATACTTAAAAAGTAATATTAATAGCCTAATCCTCTTATAATATTATTTACTCTATATATTATAAATTAATTTATATCCTAAAGGGGTAAGAAGATATTATTAGATATAAAATCCTTTATTAAATTTAATTATAATATTCTTATAAATAATATAATTAAGGAGGTATCTAAAAAGGTAAATAATAAGGGATATAAGATTATTATAAAGAGTATTTATATAATTATATCTTACTTTAATAATTAAAAGAATAGCTTAAATAGACTAACTACGTCGAGTTAGTAATTTGAACTCGAGTCGGGTATCCGACTCGAGTCTTAGCGATTCGATACCTAAAAGAGGTATCGAGTATTTTAGTTAATTCCAAAAGTAGATACTAAGTATTTAAGGTTTTCAAGTTAATACCTAAAGTAGGAATCAAGTAAGTATTAACTCGAATCGCTAAGACTTATATATTAGTAATATTACTTAGGTTAGTACTATAAATAGTACTATTTTTAATAATATTACTAATATTATTAGTACTATCCTTATTTCTTAAGAATATACATTACCTTTTTGTATTACTAAGCAATAATACTAGTACTTATTTTAGTATTAGTAGTACTATTTTTAGTAATATTCTTAGTAATATTACTAATAATACTAATATTTTTAGTACTATTTCCTATAAATACAAAAAGGTAATATTAAGAAATAGACTAGATAAGAATATAACTAAAAATATAACTAATATAATCAAATATAGTACTATTTTTAGTACTAACCTAAGTAATATTACTAATATATTTAGTACTTTGTATAGGTAATAAAAAAAGGTAATACATTCTTAAGGATAAGATAGTAGGGATTAGTAATAAAAATTTAGGCCTAATTTTTTTTCTAAAAATAACTTAAAATCTTACTATTCTTAGGACCCTTATTAATTATTGATACCTTAGTAATTTAAGTTAGGTTAACTTAAATTACTAAGGAATTAAGTAGTTTTCAAGTTAGTACTAATAGTAGGAATCAAGTATTCAGGTTGATTCCAGGTACTTAACCTAAGTATTCAGTCGATTCCAAAAGTTAGAATTAAAACCTGACTTGATAGTTAGTCTAAGCTTAAATTACTATTAAAACTCTTATAAATCAAAGGATATTAAGACTATTATAAAATAATAAATTAATAAGAAAAGGAAAGGTATTATAATTAATATTATCCTTACCTTTAATATAATTAAGGAAGAAGGATTTAAAGATAACTTTAATAATAAAGAAGAGACCTTAAAGAAATATTATTACTCTACCTCTTTATTATTTAATAATAATAACTTATTATCTTTTATTAAATTATTAATATCTATCTTAAAATTATCTAATAAAGATAAGAAAATGAAGAAGAAGAAGAAGATTAAAAATAAAGATTATAAATTAATAATAATTAAATAAAAAGTAAAATATAAGAAGAAGTATAAGATTAAGAAGAAGTATAATAAGAAGATTATAATATTTATTAAATAATATATATATTATAACCTAATATATTAAAATAATAATTATTAGTATTAATAACCTTATAAAGAGGGAGGTATATATTATTAAATATTAAATTAAGTTATAAGGATATAAAGTATTACTTTAAGTTTTAATATTTAATTTTAAGGGATAAAGATATTATTATTAAAAATCCTCCTAATAATATTAATAATATAGTTTAGTTCATTAAATAGTTAAAGGATTATTAGCTATCTATAAGGTAGAAAGCTACTAAGTAGTATTATTAAGGTAAATGCCTTAGTAAAGCTATTATATTATAATAATATACTAGTAGTAAAATAAGATATTAACATCCTTATTAATAGTAATAGTAAGTATATAGTAAGACTTTACTACTACCTATTTACCTTATAAGTTATAATTAAATCTATTATATTCTCTAATTACTTAATATTTATTTATTTATTATATTTTATATTATAACCTTTGTATTTAATAGAATATTTTATAATTATATTATATCCCTTTTTAATAAGGTACTTATTAACTAGTCTATTAAGTTTATATAACTAGAAATTATTAGTATTACCTTTAATAAAGATAAATAATAATTCTTTTAATTATAATTAATTAAAAGGATTATTAATAGGATTAAAATAAGATTCTAATTAAATAATAATAAATATATTATAAATCTTTTAATAATTAGGTATAATAAGGTAATAAATAAGATATCTAACTTATTTAATAACTTTAAAAGGATTAATAAATTATTATATATACTTCCTACCTAATAAAGCTATTAATAGGATAGAATAACTATGATAAAGATATAAATAGATATTATTATTATTATAAAAGAATTAAGATTAATAATATTAATTATAATAAAAATTAGAGTTTATTTAAATAAAGGTAATTATATTTAATACTTATAAGTAGGTTATATCCTTAAGTATAATTTACCTTTTATAAGTATTAAGATCTAGTAGCTAATTAAGAGAAAAGTTATAAATAACCTTATTAAATATCTAACTATTTAAGGTAGATAATAAGTTATTATAACTTACCTAAATTATTAAAATTATAAGTAGTTAAATAGAAAAATTATTTAACATATATATTTAAAAGTATAAAGTAATTTTAATAATTTAATTAATATACTTATTAAATCTATTAATTTAAAAATAATATATTATAAAATATAATAATTTAACTTTAAGCTTAATAAATAAGGTAATTTAAAATTTACTTAAGAACTTTTAATCTTTATTAGATATTAGCTACTTTAATAGGCCCTAATTAATCTTATTAAATTAATATAATAATTAATTAACTTAATTTATAACCTTAAATATACTTTTATTAAGAATAAATATAATTTTTTAAGAGAATTTATTAATTATTAACATAATAATATTATATCCTTTAATTAAAGTAGGTAAGTTAAAGATAAAATTAATAATTAAAGTATAAAAAGATATTAAAAGGAATAAAATTAATTATAATAGATTATAATAGATTATTAAGTAAATATTATAATATTTAATATAATTAATATTAAGGATGATATTTTAAAAAGTCTTATAAATATCTTATAAGACCTTTAATATACTATTACCTTAATAATATCTTATAATATTTAATAAATCTAATATATTTTAAATAAATAATTTTAAGAAATAATTTAATATAAATAATTTAATATAAATAATAAAGATATTAAGATAGTTAAGCTAATTAGAATTAATCTATTATATAAGGTTATTAACCTCTTAATAAAATAAAAGTTTTATTATATTCTTAATAATAAGAGATTTATTAATATTAAGGACCTTATTAATCTTATATTATAAGGTATTAACCTTATAATTATTAATAAGTTATTATTTTAAATTAATATTAATTTTAATAAGATTAATAGTAATATAAGTATAACTTTATAAGCTATTTAATTTTCTCTTAATATTCTTTATAACTTTTATAATAATAGAGTTATAAAGATATAATAAGGTATTAGGAATAATATACTATTTATTAGACTTATAATAAAATTTAATATTATAAAATATTAGATATATTTTAATATATAAATAAGGCGAAGATTTAACTTTATTATAAAAGAAGTTATTATTAAGATTTACTTGATAATACTTAATACTACCTTATAATCTATATATATAATAGTTTATAATATAAATTTAATTATATAATAGACTTTATTAAGTATTTAAATAATATTAATAAGTTTTAATTTAATAAGTTAATAATATATCTTAATATCTTTTAATAAATAGTTAAGGAATAGGATAAGATAGACTTAAGAATAATTAAGATATTAATAATCTTTAATAATCTTATTAATATAATAGATTATTAATTTAATATTAAAGACTTTATTTATATTAAGATTTATATATAAAATAATTTTATTATTAAAGTAAGATAAAAAGGTAAATAATAATAATACTTTTTATAATTCCTTAAATAATATTAACTTAAGTTTAAATAAATAAAGAAATAATTATTATTTTATAAAGTTCTTATATTTATTACTTACCTTTAATAATAATAATAATATAAGTATTTTATATTCTTAAAGAGGTTTTAAAATAGTTATATAATATATAATATAATTATATAACTATCCTATTATACTTAAGTATATTTTAAGTTAAAATAATAACTTAAGAAATAAGAGCTTTAATATAATAAAGAACTTATCTTTTATAATATATAAATTAAGGGAGTTAACCTTTTATTTAAATAATTAAATTAGTAAAAATTAAAAAAAAGCCTTTATAAGATTTATTAATATATTATACTTCTAAAGTAGTCTAAAAACTTATTAAAGGTATTAGGTATATTCCTCTAATATCTTAAAATATATAATAATATTATTAATATATACCTTAATAAATTTTTAATAAAAATGAAAAGATAATTAATTTATTATTAAATATAAATTAAGGAATTCTTATAACTTATAATAATAATATTAAATAATTCTTAATTAAATAGTTAATAATAATTAACTTATAATAGTCCTTAAGATATATATATTAATAGTAAAAGAAATTAATTATATTAATATAATAATTAACTTATATATATATATATATATATAATTTATACACGTGTCTAGCTAAGTTAAGGAAGCTAATTACGGGGGCTAATTAATAATAATATATAATAGGAAACCGTATATATATATAGGATATATATTAGATAAAAACCCTTATAATTCCTTTATATATAAAATTAATATTTTATTATCCCTTATACTATATTTATTCTAATAAGATAGATTATATATATATATAATATTAATATATACTATAATACTAGAGTACTAATAATATATTATAAAGGTAATAATAGAAGAGGTATTCTATTAAGGCTATTAAGCTTAATAGAAAAGTAAGGTCCTAATTTAATTAATATAGGTAGGCTAGCTAGTAGAAGTAATAATAATAAAGGAGTAACTTATATAAAGAGGACTTTAATATTTTAATAGCTATTAATAAAGGAGCGGCTTATATTTAAGGTATTATAAGTATTTAATATACTATTAATAATATAAGTAATAAATAAATATGATATATAGGAGTAGGAAGTAAGAGCCTTAATTTAATATATAAATAATAAGTTATATAATTACTTAATATAGAATTATATTATTAAATTTAAGGAAAAGTAAATAAATAAGTAAAGGGGTAATTAGCCTAGGATTAAAGTAAAGAAAGAAATTATAATAATAATAATAAAAGGCTATTAATTATTTAATATATGATATTTATTAATAGATATCTTAATTATAAGAGTAAGTAAATTATATTCTATTTCTTAAGCTACTTTAGGCGCTCTTATATATAAGTTAGTATTATTAATATTATATCTCTAATAATATATATAAAGAAGGAGGGAAGGAGGATTATATATAAGAGGAGGATATTAAAAGGTAACTTATAATAGGTATCTTTATATTATATCCTATATATTTATCTTCTTAATAGTATTATTAATTCCTCCTCTTACTATCCCTATTATATTAGTATTCTTATTATTATTTATATATTTCCTTTATATATCCCTTTTATAATAACTATATAATACTATATAATACTTAATTATACTATACTTAAGATCTCTTAGCTCTCCTAGATTATAAGTAGTATAAGGAGCTTTATAGCTAGTATTATATATAGGTAGATCTTATTATTAGCCTAATAATTAACTTTAATTATAATAATAAGATATAAATATTAAGTTAAATAATTATATTTAATTTATAAATATTAATTATAATATATCCTTTATATTTCCTATCTAGTATAATCTTTTAAATAATAAAAATTAGGAAATTAAATAATATTAATTTAATTATTTAATTAAGTTTATCTTATTTATATAATTTATTAAAGGTCCTATTAAGAACCTTCTTTAATTTAATATTAAGTAAATATATTTTAATTATCTTTAAGATCTATTATTTTTAATTAGATTTTAATAATATTCTTATCTATTTATATTAAGAGATATTTATAAATCCTCTTTCCTCCTAAATCTTAGGAAATTTATTAATTATATCTTATATTAGCTAGTATCTATTAAAAATAGTAATACTATTAGGTATAATAAAGTTAATTATAATTAGGACTACTAAGATTTTTAGTATATAAGATATAGGTACTATTAATAAAGTAAAGGATATTAATAATAATATTATTATTAAAGTAATAGCTAGTATTAAAATTATAGATACTATAACTACCTTATTAAAAACTTTATAAAGTTAGTTAATATAATACTTACTTTTTAGATAATAAATAGCTAATTTAATAATATCTTTAATATTAAACTTTAATATTAAATAATAATATCTATTAAACTTAGATTCCTAGATAGTACTTAATTAATAATTTCTAGGTATAATAATTATAGTAAGAGTATTAGTCTAATTATTAAATAGTTATAAAGATAATTAACTATCTATAAGGTAGAAAGCTATTAAGTAGTATTATTAAGGTATTTACCTTAATAAAGCTATTATATTATAATAATATATTAATAATAAAAATAAGATATTAATATCCTTATTAATAATAATAATAAGTATATTAAAAAGACTTTATTACTATCTATTTACCTTATAAATAATAATTAACTCTATTATATTCTTTAATTATTTAATATTTATCTATTAATTATATTTTATATTATAACCTTTCTACCTAATAAGATATTTTATAATTATATTATATCTCTTTTTAATAAGGCGCTTATTAATTAGTCTATTAAATTTATATAATTAAAATTTATTAATATTACCCTTAATAAAGATAAAAGGTAATTCTTCTAATTATAATTAATTAAAAGGATTAGTAGTTAGATTTAAATATAATTCTAATTAAGTAATAATAAAGATATTATAAATCTTTTTAAAAAATTAATATAGTAAAGTAATAAGTTAAATATCTAATTTATTTAATAACTTTAAAGGGGTTAATAAATTATTATATATACTTCCTACCTAATAAGACTATTAATAGGATAGAATAATCTTAATAAAGATATAAATAAATATTATCTTTTATATAAAAGAATTAGGATTAATAATATTAATTTTAATAAAATTTAAAATTTATTTAAATAAAGGCTATTATATCTAATACCTATAAATAGATAATATCCTTAGATATTATCTCCTTTTTATAAGTATTAAGATCTAGTAGCTAACTAAAAGAAAAATTATAAATAACCTTATTAAATATCTAATTACTTAGGGTAGATAATAAATTATTATAACTTACCTAAATAACTAAGATTATAAGTAGCTAGGTAGAAGTATTTTCTAATATATATATTTAAAAGTATAAGGTAATCTTTATAATTTAATTAATATACTTACTAGATCTATTAATTTAAGGATAATATATTATAAAATATAATAGCTTAACTTTAAGCTTAATATATAAAGTAACTTATAACTTACTTAAGAACTTTTAATTTCTATTAAATATTATTTATTTTAATAGGTCCTAATTAATCTTATAAAGTTAATATAATAATTAATTAGCTTAATTTATAACCTTAAATATACTTTTATTAAAAATAAGTATAATTTTTTAAGAGAAGTTATTAATTATTAATATAATAATATTATACCCTTTAATTAAAATAGGTAAAATAAGGATAAAATTAATAATTAAGATATAAAAAGGTATTAAAGATAATAAAATTAATTATAATAAATTATTAAGTAAATATTATAATATTTAATATAATTAATATTAGGAATAATTTTTTAAAAAGTTTTATATATACTTTATAAGACCCTTAATATATTATTACCTTAGTAATATCTTATAATATTTAATAAATCTAGTATATTCTAAGTATATAATTTTAAGAAATAATTTAATATAAGTAGAAGATATATAAACATAATTAAGCTACTTAAAATTAATCCTTTATAAAAGGCTATTAACCTCCTAATAAAATAGAAGCTTTATTATATCTTTAATAATAAGAGATTTATTAATATTAAGGACCTTATTAATCTTACTTTATAAAGTATCTACCTTATAATTATTAATAAATTATTACCTTAAATTAAAATTAATTTTAATAAGATTAATAATATAATAGATATAATCTTATAAAATATTAAGCTCTTCTTTAATATCTTTAATAACTCTTATTATAATAGAGTTATAAAAATAAGATAAAGTATTATAAATAATATACTATTTATTAAGCTTATAATAGAACTTTATATTATTAAATTATTAAATATATTTAAAAGTATAAATAAGGCGAAGATTAATTTAATTATTATAAATATTATTATAAATATTTATTTAATAATACTTAATATTATATTATAATCTATATATATAATAATTTATAAAGTAAACTTTATTATATATTAGACTTTACTTAATATTTAAATAATATTAATAAGTTCTAATTTTATAAGTTAATATTATATCTTAGTATCTTTTAATAAATAGTTAAAGAATAGTATAAGATAGACTTAAAATTAATTAAGGTATTTACTATCTTTAATAATCTTATTAATATAATAGATTATAACCTTAAAATTAAAGACTTTACTTATATTAAAATTTATATATAAGATAATTTTATTATTAAAATAAGATAAAAATATAAATAATAAAAATACCTTTTAAAGTACCTTAAATAATATTAATTTAAAGTTAAATAAATTAGCTAATTATTATTATCTTATAAAGTTTTTATATTTATTACCTATCTTAAGGGAGAGTATAAATATAAGTATCTTATATTCTTAAAGAGATTTTAAAATAATTATATAATAAATAATATAACTTTATAATTAACTTATTATATTAAAGTATATCTTAAGTTAAGATAATAATTTAAGAAATAAGAGCCTTAATATAATACAAAGCTTATCTTCTATTATATATAAATTAAAAAAGTTAACTTTTTACTTAAATTATTAAATTAATAAGAATCTTAAAAAAGCCTTTATAAGATTTATTAATATATTATATTTTTAAAGTAATTTAAAGACTTATTAAAGGTATTAAGTATATTCCTTTAATATCTTAAAATATATAATAATATTATTAATATATACCTTAATAAACTTATAATAAGTATAAAAGAGATAATTAATTTATTATTAAATATAAGTTAAAGAGTTCTTATAACTTATAATAATAATATTAAATAACTCTTAATTATAATAATTAATAATAATTAACTTATAATAATCCTCAAGATATATATATTAATAAGAAAAGAAATTAATAGTATTAATTATATTAATATAATAATAGTCTTTAATACTAATAATTAACTCTAATTATAATAGTAAGGTATAAATATTAAATTAAATAATTATATTCAATTTATAAATATTAATTATTATATATCCTTTATATTTCCTATCTAATATAATCTTTTAAATAATAAAAATTAGGAAATTAAATAATATTAATTTAATTAATTATTTTATTTTATTTTATTTATATAACTTATTAAAGGTCTTATTAAGGATCTTCTTTAATTTAATATTAAGTAAATATACTCTTATTATCTTTAAGATCTATTATTCCTAATTAAATTTTAATAATATTCTTATCTATTTATATTAAGGGATATTTATAAATCCTCTTTCCTTTTAAATCTTAGGAAATTTATTAATTATATCCTATATTAATTAGTACCCGTTAAAAATAGTAATATTATTAGGTATAATAAAATTAATTACTATTAAAGCTACTAAGATTTCCGGTATATAAGGTATAGGAGGTAATAAGGCGGAAAATATTAATAATAGTAAGGTAGAAAGTAGTAGTAAGGTAGTTACTAGTATTATAATTATAGATATTATAACTACCTTATTATAAACCTTTTATAGCTAGCTAGTATAATATTTACTCTTTAAATAATAAGTTACTAGTTTTGTAATATCTCCTTTATTAAAGTTAAAGGTTATATAATAATATCTATTAAACGTAGATTCCTAGATAGTACCTAAGTAGTAATTTCTAGGTATAATAACTACCTAATTACTATTATTCTTTATAAGTATAATAGAAAGTAAAGTATTAATAAAGTAAGTATAAAGAGAGAGTTCCTATAATTAATTAAACTTAAAGAAAAAGTTATAATTTAATAATAAGATATAATAAATTAAAATTTATATTTAAGATTTTAAAGGTAAAATAATAGTTTACTTAATATATAATAAATTTATAATAAATTTATTACTTTATACCTTTATTTTTAATAAGATTTATATATTATAACTATTAATTAAGGCCTTTAATTAGGAGGTTAAGATATTAATTTATTTAAAGATTATAATATCTATATTAATAAATATATTTATCTTTAAATTATTAATAATATAAACTTCTTAAAAAGAAGTTATAATTATAATATCTTTACCTTGATATTTATTAAGTAGATATAAAGATATAATAATATACTTAAATATCTTATACTTAATAGATTTAATACCTTAAATAATTATTAAGTTTATTATAATCTAGATTTATATATTTAAAATAAATACCTTTAAATAAGCCTTATTACTTAGGTTAATATTATATTTAATATTAAGGTATATAATATTTATCTTACCTTTTAATAATAATATAACCTTAACTATTATATAATAATATCCTTGAAACGTATAATAAATTCTAACCTCCTTTATAAAATTTAAAGATAACTTAATAATTCTTATTTTATAAGGTATATTAATAGTAGCTAGAAAAGTTAATTAAAGTTTTAATAAAGTAAAGTCTTTTACTTTATCTCCTTAATATAATAAAATTAATAATAAATATCTCTTATTAAAATTATTAAGGTATTTATAAAATTAATTTTTAAAGGTAAAATTCTTATAATAGTATTAATAATAATATTTAAAAAGTAATATAAAAGTAGTCTTAAAGTATTATTTAATATTATTATCTTAATATAATTAATAGTAATTAAAGTCTTTATTAATATAATAATTACTTTAATTATTGATTTATACTTTAAGACTTTTAATATTATTATTAATATTACTATTAATATCTTTTAATAATTAAGAGGATTTAATAATATCCTTATATTATTACTTATCTTCTTTAATAGCTTGATAAGTTATATCTTAAGAATAATATTATTAAAACTTATTACTTTAATAGTTTATAAGCCTTTTATATCCTTTATTACTATTTATTATATAGGGGTATAAGTTTTATTAATTTAATATTAAAATAGATATACTTATATTTCTTATAATAAGTTATAACTATTAATAAGATATTAATAAGGATAGATTTTATTAAAGTACCTATTAATAGGCCTAATTAAGTTAATAAATAAATAAATAGATATTATTATATTTATAATTATTATATACTTATAAAGTATATTACTATTATAATTTATATAATTAATTATAAGGAAATAGTAGCTAAGAAGAGTTATCTTAATAAATATTTTAATATTAATTAAGCTTATATATTAACTTCTTATTAAATTACTAAGATTAATTATAATAAGTTAATTTAAATTATATATTAAATTATATATTAAATTATATATTAAATTATATATTAAATTATATATTAAATTATATATTAAATTATATATTAAATTATATATTAAATTATATACTAATCATATTAAAGAAATTAATTAAGAGTTATTAATTTAATTAATTTTAATATATCTTATTAAAAATTTAAGGTAAGATTATTTTAAATAATAAAGAGCTAATTAAATATACCTTAAAATTAGGCTATTCTTATATTATAAGGCCGGATACCGCTAGCTCTAAGCTAGCGGCTTAGAAATGTAAAAGATATAGAGTTAAGTAATATAGCTTAATATAAGGTATAGTATACTAATATCTTAGGTAGTATACGTACTAGAACTAATCTCTAAGGAACTTAGGAAAATATAGGGGAGGGCCTAGTAGATATATATTTACTAAGACTTAGCCTAATATTATATTAATATTATCCTATATTTAAGAGAAAGATCTACTAAGTAGGCTATATAGTAGTGTATAAGGCGTATATATATTAGGACCTAATAACTACCTCCCCTCCTAGGATCTAATTCCTAGGGATCTAGATATATTAAATATTTATTAAAAAACCTTGAAACCTAGTAAGAAAAATAAGGGAAAAGAGTTATTTAATATATTATCGTATAGTAGCGTTAGTAGTATATATATAATACGCGTGTACTAAATTATATAATAATAATATTATCTAGTAGGCGTAGATAGAATATATCCTTATAAATAGATAATATATATATAATTATAAATATATAGTCTTAATTATATTATAATAGTAGCGCTTATAATATATATTAATATTAGAGTAATACTATTATTATCCTTATAAGATATTATATCTATAGTATATACTAATAGTAAACTTAATCTTTATAGAGTATCTTATAATATTATCCTTATAGCCTAAGCTAGTAATAGAATAGTATTATATTAATATAATAATTATATAGTTATCTATTATTAATTTATTATATTAATATTAATAGTAATAGTATATAATAGGCGTATATTAATAATAGTAGAATACGTAGCTTCTATTAAGTAGATATATTAATATATATTATTATTTATTTAGCCTTTATTAAGGATTAATATAGAATTAGATAGAATCCTAATAACTATTATTATTATTTTAAATAGCTTTATTTATATAGGCGCTAAGAAAATGTATCCTTATAAATAAATCTTCTATTATAAAGTTTTATCTTCTTTATAACTCTTATAGCCTTTCTTATAAGTACTTACTTAGGTTATAAGAGGTTAATAATAATAATAATAATATATAATATAGATATCTTATTATTATATATATATATTATTACTCTATAAGTATACTATTATTATATTATTATATTATTATTTATTATTTATTAATATATTAACTTATAATAGACTTCTACTTTTAAGTATATCTATATATATCTACTCTAAGATAGTACGCTAATATCTATAGTATAATAGATCTTCCTTATAGAACTTACTTTATATTAGGAAAGGATAATAATTATAATTATAATAATATTCCTTCTTATTAATATTAGCTTAATAATATTATACTTATTAATATATTATAGATTCTATTCCTATATTAAAATAGGATAAGATAATCTATATAACTTTTAGAAATTATTAGCTAATATACTCTAATAAAAAGGAAGTAAAAGTAACTTGATAAGAAATTACCTAATAATAGAAAATATATAAGTAGATAGTAGTTATAAGTAGGTAAGCCCCTTAAATTATAGCTAATTTATAAAGTTAGAACTAGGAGCTTAAGGCTTATATTAATAAGTTAGAGGACTAAATAAAGGTTATATAAATTAAAATTCATAGCTTATATTAATATAAAGAGGAACTAATATTATTAAAGCCTTATAAGTAGCCTTAATCTAACTTATAAGATCTTTAATAAGGCTTTATATCTAATAATAACTTAGCCTAGTTAAATAGTAAGTTTAAGGAAGAGTTCTAGAATTAATTAATCTTTATAATTATATCTTAGTATAGGTAAATTATTAATATATTTTATTTACTATTAGACTTTATCAGGTATAGGATACCTAGGCTTACTACTTAATAATATATCCCTAGTATCCTTATTAAATTATACTAAGACTAATAGTATTCTTCTAAATATAATATATTATAGCTATTATAATTATATAGATAGATATAATAAAAGTATATTCCTACTTAAACTACCTATATAAGTAAGTATAATTATATAGAGGAGTATAATTATAATATAGACTTATTAGATATAGACTTACTTTACCTTATAACTTATTATATTACTACTACTTACTATTTATATATATTATTAATTAAATATCTTTATTATACTTATACTTATTACCCGCCTATATATTATAGGATTAGGTTAATTTATATATCCTATTAAGGTCTTTATTAAGAACCTATTAATTATATTTATTACTCTAGCCTATTTATTTAACCTTATATTAGATACCTTATTTATTATTAACCTTATTAATAATTTCTTTAACCTCCTATTATTTATTATTATTAATAAGTTTAGGGGCTTATATAAAGGTATCTATTATATTATTATAATTATAAAGATAATAAGGTTCTAATAATAAGATATAAAATATATTATAGATCTTATAAGTTTAGGATAATAGTAAGTAATATACTTATATTTTAACTTTATCTATAATTTTAAAGGGCCTTATAAACTTATAAAATAACTTCTTACTTAGGTATCTTTACTTTAAGTTCTTTATAGCTAAAATAATTAATTAATTAATATTATATATTTATAACTTATAATTCTTATTATAATATTTAACCTAAGATTCTTATATAATCTAAAGGCGCTTAATAGCTTTATCCTTTATAACTTATAATAGTTTAATTCTTTTATTTATATTAGGTACCTCCCCCTCTAAGGACTTATCCTTAAGTTCCTAATAGATTTTAGGGTAATATTTATATATAAGGTAGAATAGTATTATTCCTATAAAGGAATAATAACTATTTATATATATAAATTTAATTATAAGTAATTATTTAACCTAATTAATTTAAATGTTATTTATAAAAATATATAAATAGTATTTTAGTACCTAATTTTAGCGCTTAATTTACCTATCTATTTATAGATAGAAGGTAGTATTAAGGCGCCTCTTTATTTTAGAGTAGAAGTAAATAGTTAATTAGAAGGTATTAATAAATATAGAACCTCTATTACTAATAATACTATTTAATATATTATATTAATATACTATTTCTTTATAAAATACTTCTACTAATTATATAATATTAATTATTATATTAGTAAGAATATACCTTACTATTTTAATAAACTAATTTATAGTAATAAGGATTAAGTTATAGACTATATTCTTATACTTATTAGAAGGTAAACCTATAATAAAGTCTATTAAAATTTCCTTCTAAGGCTTAATTAAAATTAGAGAAGAATTAAGTTTATTATAAGTATAATAGCGCGGTAACTTAATTTATTAAATAAATATTATAAGTTTAATAATACTTAATAACTTAAGTTAAGCTTCTATTCTAGTAATACTTATAGGTAAGAAGATTATATATCTTCTTAATATTAAAATAACCTATTAAAGGATTATTATAATAATAATAAATAAGCTTACTCTATAATTATAATACTTTATCCCTAGGGATATAAAGATAACTATTAAAAGTTAATAAGCCTTTAGAGTTTAAACTTTATATTTATAATTAATTATAATAGTATACTATTAATACCTTTAAAAAGGACTTTACCTAATTATTATACTTCTAAAGATCCTTAATAAGAGTTTTTATAAGCCTTTAGATATTATTATAAGGAGACTCCTCTAATATATTTTTTATATCCTTTCTAAGTATAATAACCTAAATACTTATAATATAAAATATAGGTATTATAGTTATAATAATAGCTTTAACTTCTTTAAGATCTTTATTCCTTTAAAGAGTAAGCTTATTTTATAATATTAATAATAATTTTATATTTAGAGGAGACTTTCCCTTATAATTAGGATAGTAAGATAATATATTTATAAGGTTTAACTTTCCTAGGTAGTAGAATATCTTAAAATTATAAATAGTAAGCTTTAATACTTATTATATCTATTTAAAGTTAAGTTCCTTTTATTTTATAAACCCCTTAAGGTTATTATAATTAATTTATACCTTAATAATAAACCTATTACCTTTTAAGTAATAGTATTACTATTTTATTACTATTATAATAGTAAGTAATTCCTAATTATAAGTCTTATAATTTTATTCTAAGTTAATTAACTTTTAAGATTAAAATATAATAGGTTATTAATATCTATCTTTATCTTATTATAATAATACTATCCTTATAGTAAAGTCTAATATATTAATCTTTATATAGAATACCTTTATAAGGTTATAATAGTAGAGAAATAGTATAGAGGTAAAAGTATTTTATAATACTTAAAATACCTTCTTAATAATAATTATTTAATTTAATAACCTAATCTTTTTACTATCCTTACTCCTTTTAAGTAGGCTTATAAGTAGCTTTATTATATAAGAGTAACTATAAATAAATTAATAATAAAAGTTTATAAAGCCTAAAAAGACTTATATATCTTAATAGGTTTTAAATTAAGGCTATTCCCTAATAATCTTTATATACTTAGGATCTATCTTAATATTAGAGGTTAAAATATTAAATCCTAGAAACTTAATCCTCTTAATATTAAATTAATACTTTTTAAGATTTATAAATAGTAAGAATTATTATAGCTATTCTAATACTTATTATATATATTATTAGTAGTCTACTAGATTAGAGCTATAAATTAGGATATTATCTAAGTATACTATATATATTATATTAATAAGTCCTATAAGGGCCCTGTTAATATAGGCTTAAAATATAGTTAGTATATTAATAAACTTAAAAGGTATAATTAAGTACTTAAAGTAATTATAATAAGTATAAAACATAATTATCTACTTATTACCTTCCTTAATATAAATCTTATAATAGGTATCCTTAAGATTTAATTTAATAAAGATTTTAGAACTACTTAAGTAATCTAATGTCTTAATAATTAAAGGTAATAAATATCTATTTTTTAGAGTTATTATATTTAAATCCTTATAATTTATATATAAATATAGCCTACTATCCTTCTTTAATATAAAGAAGATAAGTACTCTAGTTAAAGAGATAAAATAATAAATTAAGCCTTTTTAAAGAAAATCTTTAAGATAGTATTATAATTCCGCTAGCTTAATTTAAGATAGATTATAAAGAGGTTTATAAGGTAGCTCCTTACCTTTTATAAGATTCATAGTATAGTTACCTTCCTTAAATATAGGAAGGATACCCGCTTTATTATTAGAGAAGATATTAATAAAGCCTTAAAGCTCCTTAAGAATCTTAGGATTATTATTAATAAGTTTACCTGGTATTATATTAATATAAATAATAATAAATATATTTAGCTCTTTTCTAATATTTTAAGTAAATAATTAAGGCTTATTAATTTATATTATATTAGGATTAACTTCAAAGTATTAGTATTCTACCTTTAAGTTTAATAGGATACGCTAATTTTTTAGGCTAAGTATACTTAAAATAATATTAGGGCCTTATTAATCTACTATATAGAAAAGAGTAATATACTCCTTTTTATAATCTTAGCTATCTATTAATTAAGAATATAATTAATAGGTTTTATAAATATATATACTACTTCCGCTAAGCGCTTATACTTATAATAAGGTAATATTATAAGGTTTTATATCCTATTAGATTATAAACTTTATTAAAAATAAATTTAAATAGAATCTAAAGTTTAAAAGTATTATTATTTAATACTAGTCTCTTTAAAGATTTACCTACCCCTTTATTATAATAGAGGATAGTACCTTTATTAATTAAATTTCTTGTTCTACTTTTAAGGTAATTATAAAGCCTAATCTTTTTTTATTAATATTATATTAACAGAACTTATATAGGTTTATAACTTATTATAATTAAGGTAATTAAATTAAATATAGCCTTCTTTATTATAATAATAATATATTATAATATTACTCCTAATATCCTTAGCCTTCTTCTTTAATTTATTACCTTTAAATTATAATTACTTACTACTATTAATATTTAAGTTCTTAGGCTTTAAAATATAGTCTTTTAAAGGTTTTTTACTATCTTATCTATTATATAACTTTAGCTTAAAACCTCTTAAAGATTTTCCTTATAAGCTTAGACTATTATTATAGTACCCTTACTTTATAATATTCTTAAGTATAATAGTCTAAGTAAAGATCTCTTTATATTCCTTAAGGATATTATTAATATTTAAAATCTTATATTTTTTTAAGCTTAGTAAAGGAAAAATTAGGCCTTATACTCTTTATTAAAAGGTAATAAATTTAACTCTAACTCCTTTAAATAAGATTTAAAACTTGAGACCTTTTAATTATTCTACTAGTACGCCTACTCTTATCTCTTATAAGTAAAGAGATAGTAGCTAGCTAAATCTATAATTAAATTTAAAAGAAATTATTTAAAGAACTTAGAAGTAATATTATTAAGCTTTAAGATCCTCCTTTAAGAAGTTTATATAATAAGTTATATAAGACTTTAATATAATAAAGTACTTAATAGATATAATAAATCTAATATTAACTTTATAAAACTAATAAATATATTCCCCTTTAAAGGAATCCTTATAGATATATATCTTCTTTAGGTAAAGAATATATATATATATATAGTAGTATTAATAAGATAGTAGCTATACTTATTATTAAGACTCTAATAGCCTAAATATTTTAAAGTTAATTAATATAGGCTATTAAAGTAGCTAACTTATCCTCTTTTTCTAGGTAATAACTTTCTCTTTTAATATTAATAAGGAGCCTTTAGTATTTAGTATTAATATCTAGGATAATTATATTAGATTATAATATATTACTTTAATAGTATCTATTAGGAATATTATCTTAAAGGACTTCTTTTATATTATTATTAAGGTTAATATATAAATTATAAGGAGAAGCTAATATTATAATAACTCTAAGCCTTTTCCTTAAGAAAGGTAAAGAGATTAGAATTATAAGGCTAGATACTATTAACTTTAAACTAGTAGCTTAAAAATATAAAAGATATAGAGTTAAGTAATATAGCTTAATATAAGGTATAATATATTAATATCTTAGGTAGTATATATACTAGAATTAATCTCTAAGGAACTTAAGAAAATATAGGGGAGGACCTAATAGATATATATCCGCTAAGACCTAGCCTAATATTATACTAATACTACTCCGTATTTAGGAGGAAGGTCTATCAAGTAGACTATATAGTAGCGTATAAGGTGTATATATACTAGGACCTAATATATATAATATATAATACTTTAGATATATACTTATAATAATTTATTAGCCTTAATATTTTTAAAAGTATACCTCTTAATTTATATCTTTTTTATAATAATTATAATTTATTTCTTAAAATATTTAATTAGGTTATTTATTTATAACTTTAATAAGGTAGCTCTAAGAAGATCCTTTTTTAAGGATATTAATTTTATAAAGTATTACTTATATACCTTATTATATAAATAAGTAGATAAGATATTAAGGACCTTATTATCTCTTTTAAAGGTAATAAAGTCTTATAATTTATTAATAAATTTATATATATCCTTATAAAAGGAATATTATCCTTAATAAATAATAACTCCTTTATTTTTAATATTAGGTTAGAAGTATCTTAATATCCTCTATCTTAAATAAGGTAGTAATATTCCTATTATTATTATTAATACTATTATTACTTAAAGGTCTTTATAAGTTAAGAATATTATTAATATTAAGAGTATTAATAATATTAAATTAAAGTAAATTATTTTTAATATAAGTAGTAATTATATATTAGATAATTACCTTAATATCTACCTTTATTATTATATCTTTATTATAAGGATTAATAAGATTATTATATCTTTATTATAAGGATTAATAAGATTATTATAAATAACCTCCTTTATAAAAGATATTTAAGTTATAATATAACTATTAATTAAAGATTCTAATATTATTATTAACTTTAATTATAATAACGGGATTTTAATTAATAAATTAGAATAGGTTTTATCTTCTTAAGGTATTAGAGATATCTATAAAAGTTAATATAAATCTTAAATTTAAGAAGATTACTTAAAATAAGTAATTAAGGTATAAAATAATAATTAATTTATTA
>JAABUL010002705.1_pt1 | contig 28591 bp, 35 predicted proteins | sample 5559151 | NCBI WGS metagenome assembly JAABUL01 (sample SAMN10711876, study PRJNA513368) | rock metagenome | isolation source: Antarctica rocks | place: Antarctica: Victoria Land, Pudding Butte sud
CTTATTTCACTAAGCAGTCTTTCTCCAGTACCAGGGCTTGCGTTCTCTTGAGTACAATGTAGCACATCGCGTCCTCGTTTCGCTTCACAACCTAGCAACCTTTCCAGACTGGCGATATCAAGGACTGTAGTATCCACGACGATCAGACTATCACCGGAATCTTCGCGGATGTCAACCACGGCTTTCAGCAACCTTTCGACATCTGACCTGCGTTTCGATAGACGACACAATTTCAGACAGCTTTCTCCATTCTGCGCTTCTTTTTGACTTTGAGGTTTTCTCGCATCTCTAGCTTGGGTGGCTGAAGCAGGTCCCGTTGGATAAGGTAAAGGGGTAGGATCTGCCATGAATGCAAAACGCCGAAGAATCCAATTTTCTCGTTGACTCAACAGGTTCTTATGGTTTTGTTGAAAGCTGCGTGGCCGGAGAGATCGAGGGCGTGTGCAAAGACGTTCCGGGTATGTGATATGACCAACATGACCGTGATCCAAGTGCATCTATAAGGGCTAAGTTCCGAGAGAGTAAAGGTCCTTCAAACGATGTTCATCTCTCACTCGAGGATTATGGTGAATTGATGAACACATACATGTGACGAGCAAGGGTTGTAAGCGTAAGACTTTCCCCATGGCCTACGTAAGTCCTAGAATCGGGAATGAAATCGTCTCAGAAATAGGAATAAAGATAAAAAAAGTCCCGATCGAGTGTAGTAGAATCCTCAAAATTGGGGGTGAAGATGCAGAACGTAAAGCACTCAAGCTTGGTTACGCTGCGGCAAAATAGGAGCAGGAACTTCGATTTGAAACATGAGGCGTTTGAAATTTTACAAATCCTTGCAAAAACCAGCATATAATATTTTTTTTCGCTTTACAGCCTAAGGTATTACAGGTCCTTCTTGCAGCGGGTCAGCTATACCTAAACAAGCCCGGCAACGCTTAAGCAATGTCCAGCCCGCTGCAGCCTGCAGGACGGACCTGTACAAATAATCCTTGTTAAGAGGCTTTTTGCTAATGCAATGTTCAGCCCGCTGCAAGAAGGACCTGTACACAGCCCCGTAGTCCAACATTCTTTTTAAAGAGCCTGCATTTTTCATGGGACTTCTAAATTTTGGCGAACTTAAATTTTGACCGAAGTTATAATTTTTTTGGCTTTGTATGCAATATGGCTCTCTCACAATTAATTAAAGGTGCCGAGAAGCAACGTAAGCTGCTCTCCCAATATAGTTCTATAGATCGAGACGGCCAGATCGAGAGTCTAAAGACGTTAAATGGAATCTATTTGGAAAACTCGTCGACTATTGCAAGTATAGTCGAAAAGCATGAACATTCCATTGAGCAGGACTGCAGGCCCATTCTGAACAAAGCGAAGGCGATGTTGGAAAAGCTTCTGGACGACCCATCTAAAGTACGATTATCTTTCAGGAGATCGTTCGAAGCAATCTACATCAGCCCGCCAGCGAGAGATTCCGAGTCCCGGGACATGAAAATGAGGAATAATAGACAGCATGACAGAGCTCTCCATATCCAAGGAATGGGATGCGACTCAGCGATGATGTGGGCAGGAGCCTTGACGACGTCCGAATGGGCTAACCTGATGACGTCATCCAACTTCAACTACGTGCTCAAGAACATGCCGAAGCCGCCACAGGAGTGCTTGCAAGGCCTGCTAAAAATACTCGAGGCTTGGGAGAATGAACAACCACTGGTAAATTGTGCTGCCTTTACGAGCAGTCTGACAGGTTAGGCACTTTACCTTTGATAGTCGGCAGGCAGTTGTTGATATGCATAGCATTGCGCGCGAGATCGAATGAGATCACTTCCATGGACGTTGAATTGCCCACGTTGGAGGAGGGCGGGCATGAGCAGAGAGGCAGACGTGAGCGAGAAGCCTTTCGTATCACGGGCCGACTGATCTCATGTATCATAGCGGTTCTATATGCATTCTCCAACCTACCCTTTAATAGGATTCAATCCCTCAGCGACAAACTGCACAGAGCAATCATGCACAGCCGGCAAATTAAAATGGAAAGACGACAAGGGCGGTCAGCCTCATCATGTGTGACCATATTCATTCCAGATGATGAGCAACAAGACGGCTCCGTCAACATCGTGATCGACCGCGATATTGGCTTCGAGATTCAAAAGCAATTTGAACTGCAACGCCTTACGTTGCAGTGAACTTCACGGCCTTTCCGCCAATCACTTCGCAACCGTGCTCGTCGGGAACCTGAGCCTTAAAGTCTTTGACATTCCGTTCTTTCCAGTTTGTTTCACCTCCATCATCTTTGAAGGCTCTTATATATTCGGCTTCGGCGACATGTATGTATTTACCCTGCACTTTCTTGGCCGGAAATTTTCCACCGTCAATTTTTTCCGCTATTCCATTGAGCGCATCATCTCCCTAAGCGGAATGTACCAATTAGCTTTCAAACACGCTGAAGGTTTTGAATGTTCTTACCGTGGGCATGATGAGTACCTGGTAATATTCCTTTATGGAAGTTGCTTATGTGACGGCTTCCGTGTGTTAGATATACTTCCATCATGCTACGAATAATACTCACTAGTAGTTTTCTGGTAGAGGTGTTTTAAATAACCTTTGCCAGACAGATAGCAACGAGTAACGTAGAGAGCAGACTTGTCCACGCCGGGCAATAGATGCGATGGATGACTATAGCATAATAAATTAGATACATCGTCGAAGCGTAAGATGAGCCTCACTAGAAATCGGCCGCAGGGAGGGGCAGCGCAAGTGATAAACCGCTACTGAGTTCTAGGAGAGTTTTCGAGAATCTATACTCCGGCTTGCTTGTTCCTTATAGGGATATGTGTGAGGTGGAGGCGGACTGTAGATTATATGGCTGGACCGTGATCAAAGGTTTGAAAGACGAGAGATAAAATTATGACCTCAGTTGTCATTGCGGGAGCCATGTGACTTCGAGAGTCGCAGCTCTCAAGCGAAGCCAGCCTGTAATTTTGCTTGACCTCCACACCTTGTTACCCATCACCTCAATTAAAAAAGAGAGCCGCTGAGGGCCCAGCTGTCATTCCACACTTGGGGTATTACTACGATTGCGGTTGCAGGAGCGGGTTGGCGTTCAGGTCGCCTAGTAAACCTCCTGTCAGTCACCCTCTCATCCTCGTGCTTGCTCATACGCCTGACGCTGATCCAAAGATTCACTTAGCCTAATGGACACATCTATTCGCAATACTCTGAGCTTGACCGACTCATTGAGTGATTCCTATTCGAGCGATCTATTCGACACCGTACAAGTGGGCGTTCTGTGACGGGTCAAACCAACGGCTGGGTTCCGTCTACCTTTGTTTTGGTTGATTTAGATATGGGAAATAGGTGCCCTTGTCACGCTGGTGTTCCTGAGATCTCGCCGAGAGCCCCTGGATCAGTGTCGAATGATGTCGTGTGGCCAAGTGCTGGGACCTCGCTTTATATCCACATGTGTCTATCGAGATACCTGGGCGCTTTGCGGTTGGTACCTGCAGTGTTCCACGTCATTCGGATGCAAGACAAGCATCGGATCTGCAAAGCATAAGCCGCTCCCGAACGCGGGAAACTGGCAAATTAAGCAATCCGAGAAGGCTACTGAGCTGCAGCCTGGGGTCTGCAGGTATGGCCAACCCTTGTTTGCTATGGGAAGATTTCTCAAATAATTTAGAGAAGTGATTTGCTCCTTTTCCTCTGTTCTTACTCTTGACTTAATGCGATATTTCCATTGATAGATAATGGGTATTAAAGGCAAGTAAGAAAGCCTTTGCTACCAAAGGAGCTTTACATCCCACACATTACATTGGAGTGTGTTTATGTACAAACGGCATTGGCATGAGTGCACTACGGTGCCTGGTGACTGTTTAAGCTGTGCTTGCGCGATTGGCTTATTTGTGTGAACCTTCCAATCTTTCTATAACGATAAGCGTCAAGGCCATGCAACGCTTTGAAGAAAGAGTTAAGGATTCATGGCGCCCAAGGGCTGTGGCTATGGCTTATTGAGTTCATCGGGCTGGCGGTCCGGAGGAACTTCGAATGTGTCTGGAAGGGCACTCGATCTGGATGCATCTCCTCCCACTTCCGAGCGCAGTGTTTCCCTGGCCATTGCTCCTCTGCTCCTAACTCGAGCATCTGTGGTCAGGAGGTTAGCGCGGTTTCAGTGCCGAGTAGAGGAAAGTTGCGAGGTATTACCTTTGCGGCGATGATGTCAAACTGAAATTTCTCCCGGTGGTCCTGGGCTTGCTCGAGAGCCTGCACCTGTCTCAGAGTCAGACATCAGACTATAGCAAGTAACAAGCGAAAGAAATGCACACGTCAGTCTCCGTCCAAGTCCTCATTCGCACTCGTAATCTCTTGAAGCGCATTTGCAGAGCCGGAACTTTATAAGACTTGTCGAGATCGGTTTGAAATCGTATACTGATGTCTCTCCAGGGCAGTTTCTCCTCCGTGAGCTTGAGAAGTAGTCGCTCTTCCTCGTTGAGCTCGACTGGGTCAGACTGCGATGATGCTCGATTTTGCTTCTTCGAACGATACTCTGAGTACTCTTCTTCGTCAAGCATACGTTTCAGAGCGATCTGTCGGAGTCCAGCTGGATGTGGAGCAATCGGAATTGGAGCATGCCCGGTGGGCGACGCACTCGGATTAGAAACGGTATAGTCTCCTGGGTAGCAAGAATGGCTCACGGCCTTTATTGACGGCATGGACTGAGGTGGAATACTAGACACTGGTGGCGCATACTGCTTATTCTCGATACCGTAGGGATTCGCTGGGAATAGCTGATCCTCCACATTTCGTGGGAAAGCGCTTGAACTGCTCTTGGATCTGGAAAATGGCATTACATGCCCTGGGAGCGGAGAAATCTGCATGGCCTGTGGTACCCCTGGTGCTGAATACGGAGACTCATATTCTTGTGGTCGCAGTTGTATCTGGAATCATAAGCATGGGATCTCTAGAAAGCAGAGGACGTTCAAGAGAAGATTCGGGGATGTACAAAAGAAGTTGTGTTCGATTCCGGCTCTAAGCTACCATAGTGTTCATCCGGAGGCATGAAGATTGGAAAGCAGCAGCGAAAGAGTGAAGCATTGACAACTCGAGAACCAGGGTAGCCAATGGAATCAGTAAGGACTATAAATATGGCGACAGTGGAAGAAAACCCGTGAGATTGTACAGTGAGCGACAGTGATGGAGGTCTAATTCTCAAGAAGACCACAGTGGATGAAAAACAGACAGAATAGGGCTAGACTAATAAGCAGAGAAGTGTACTACCTTGCCGGGGTAATTATTGTTAACGCGATCTTCAAATACAGGGGAATGAATTGGTCAGCACAGCGAAAATAATCCCTGACTGTGGCTTTTGCGTTAACAATAATTACCCCAGATACCGTAGTAGGCTGCGTAGTGGAAATTGGGTGAATGTTAGGGTGAATAGATAATGGCTGTGCCAGGTGCTGCGGTCAAAATTGAAGCACGAGATTGATATGACATTCGCAATGGCTAGGGATTAGGGTTTAGTGTGCTGAGCTAGCGGGAAGACTTGGTTAAGTTCCTGCCACGCCTGCGCTTTGACCGGAGATTTAGATGAAACATCCATACAATGCAGGCCTGTATAAAAAATTTACATGGCCTTGCAATTGCAGGCATGTATAAAATTTACAACGCCTACAATTTCAGACCTGGCTGTTAAAATCTATGAGCTTATGTTCATTTCGACACATTCAACATCATGGAACTTGGAATAGGAGGCCCGAACGCTAACGGAACGACTTAGGTCCGATGCTTCAATGATTTCAGAGAGCCAATGGTCGTGGTAGAGACGTCATTTCTGGGATCTTGTGAAGGATTCAATCGAGGGCGACAAGGTACATCTCCAAACTCGGACTGGAGAAACGGTAAATCCATATCCCCGTAAATTATCAGCTTGCAGGCTGGGGACTAGCGGCAAGTGATCATCTTTCAGCAGAATCAAGCTGTCTCCGTCCTCGACACAATCACGGCTCGGGCGTTGCACAGAGCCACACAAAGGACGGAAAAAGGAATTGGGCGAGGTCCAAGAGTTTGGGATCCTGTGGCGAACTCACACAAGAACTTCAGGTTCCGCGTTAGAATTCTCTCAATAAGCGTCATAAATTCTACTCTTTCAATAAGGACGAAGACCAGGGGCTTTTTTGCCTCGACTCTACTACCTATAAGAATGGTAGAAATCCGGTCATCTGCTGCACGAGTTAAAGCTTGACGTGGGCCTGGCTTCAACCCGGCAGTCGTCAGAGCTCATTGGGTTGATACGGTCCCCACCTTACACCCCCTTTTCGGCCTGTCTCCCTTTTCCCCGTGGTGCTAGGGCTTCTTCGCTCTCCTTGATTTGATTGTGATCGAGTTTGCTATGCATGATTGCCTAGAAAAGGTTGCCGGCCCCCTGGTATGCATGTCTGCTCACTCTGCATTTCTCGCCTCATTTCTCTCCTGCTGGTGTCCCGTTGCGTCGTCTTGAGCGCTATAGATCTCGTACGATCAGTGGTCAGCCTTTTACCTTTTGCTCCAACGATGGACCACTTGCCAGCCAAGCGTCCCACCACATGGCTCTCACCGCTCTCTGTGACGCCGGCAGAACGTCCAGCCTTATTGGATGAAACTGCGGGGCCATCCAGGAGTACCCGAAGCTCAACGCCGACTCAGACCGGGGACGCTTCCGTATCATTCACGGTAGATAAGCGACCCCTCAATAAAACCTTAAGGTGCTGAAGACAGTAGGAAATCCGACTCTCAGCCGCTACAGAATCTGCCTGGTCTTCTAATGAAAAGGATGGCGACACCACTTCCCTAATAATAGCGGCCAGAAAAGCAATACCCCCAGTGACCACAGCTTTAGCGGGCGAAGGTCCTTCCGAACTACTGGTTCCTACTTATGTTGGCTGCTTAGAAACAAAGAAAGACGCGCTTCTGCTCCTTGAAGCTTGCTTTCGTGGAGATCTGCATCACTCATTTTGTGGACCTCGAGGTGTTGCCTCAGCCATTCGGAGCGGTTGCATATTCATCTGGGAGCAAGACATCTCTGCTGTCCAATATTGGAACGATGGACTTTTTTGGACTCCTATCGACCGTGACGGTGATTTCTGGATCAGTGATGAAACTACCACGGACGATGGCCTGAGAAAGAAGACATTAAGCGTTCCAGCTCTAGGACGCTTCCATCACATTGTGTCCTATTACAACCCATGGGACACTATAAACGGAACCCTAGAAGCGCCGTCCCAGGATCTCAACCTTGAACGCATGGCTCTCAGAGACGAGTTGGCTTCACAACTTACGACACAGTCCGCATCGACCAACCACTTTCCACATTCAATACTCAAGGTAAATCACTCATCCTGAACCAGCCTTTGAATCAGTTCAGCTTACGACGTTCAGACCTGTTCGCCTAAGGGGCGTCTTCAACTCGTGCGGAGTGCCCTTCTTCTTTGTCTGTGCTGTGCGGATGCAGCTCATTATGAGTATCTCCTGCGACGAAGACCAGGAGACTGGTTCCCTCATATCCCACCCAATCCGGAATACTGGTATGAGCTTTCGAGCAAAGACCTGTTCCGAGGCATGGAACCACAGAAGCTAAAGACTCAAATGATGTTACTGCTTCTCAGGCTAATTGAGTTCTCAACCGGCAGGACACCTTCGCGACTACTTCGCAACCAGCCCTCTGATGAGTTTTCGACGATGCAAAATCGAAGCCTCTGTGGAGAAATTTTTCGTGTTTCGCATAACACACCTGTGTCTCTCAGGTCATTCGATCCGGCAAGGCTCAGCACAGATCTCGCTCGGTCTGTCCTTTTTCAGCAAAGCCCTAAGATGGATTCAACGGATGTGGAGAAATGGAGAACTGATCTGACGCGACTCTTGCCCATTGATTCCCCGGCGCATGACGTGAGTTCGAGGGATCCCTGAATGAGTCCAGCGCTAAATGGAAAACTTAGGTCTCGCCCTCTATCCTTGATGTTCTGGCTATTGGGGAAAACGAGGAAATTCGCATGCTTAGGTAAAGAAGACCATTTCCAAGGATTCCAGTGCTAACAAGTAAACAGCATGGTCCATTTTCATCAGTTCCCACACTTCACGCGAAATAATAACCGTCAATTAGTGTTCCTTGTCGCGTGCCAGAGCATCTCTATTAGCATGAGATTCACTGAGCTGCTACACAATTGGGCAAGATCCGTCGATGGTATCAACACATATCATTGTTTGCTCAAAACCTTTCGGGACGCCCTACCGTCTGATGAGCTTATGTTGAGTTTGGCAGCCCTGGTGTCGCTTCGTAACATGAGCAGAAGCACCAAACCCGATGATATGGAACCGGCAGAGCGCGTACAATTAGAGGACGTCGATCATTTTCTCAACGAATCCGATCCTGTCCATAACACCCAAGCCATCCTACGAGGCATGGTTTGGTCATTCTTTCGTGCAATCTCACATGCAATTGTACCTGATAGCTACCCATCTTATATGCAATTTCTGGACTCCACCCTTGCTGCGGTCAGTACTTCGGAACTAAGCCCTGACAGGTTTCTGGACCATTACTGGATGAAAAGGCTTCTTTGTCCCTTAAGCCATGTAGAAGCAATGGCTCAGGTATGGAACGACGCACAGTCACTGCCTGCGCCTGTCAGGCCTCCCATGAAGTACACCGAAACAGAAAAAAGATTCAGCACCATGGTCGACGGCAAAGCTGGAGATGAGACGAACAACTACAGTTCAACGTCCACGCGAGTCGGCAACATGTCTCTCGTTAAACATATCGTGGACGAGTACAGCGTTTACAATCATGAACGTCACTCATCATTGCCGTGGTGAAGTACGTTTCTTGGGACATTGGGGTTGGGATCCTGCGGCGGACGTAGTGGATAGATCTGACGGATGACACGTTTCGTCTTCCAATTGTGCCAATAGATAGTTTCATCCCACACCAAGCGCTGTGAAGGGGTTTGCTTTAATCCGTGGGAGTGCTAGGCCAGATAAATGAGGCAAAGGCCCGATGAAGGCTGCAGATGTTTGATTTGAGTGCTATAGTCACCAATTTGGGCACTGATAGGGTGCTTCAGCGACCGACTTTTGGGATGTTCGTAACTGCCTCTCCTCTCCTCCAGCATGTCGTAGAACGAGCTCGCTTTCACTGACAGAGGCCATCTTGTTGGCAACGGTGATCACCTGTGTGGACCTCATCCCCTCACCCAACTGTAAGAATCCGTTGTATCGGGTTGACGCTCAGCTGTGTTGGAGAGCCCCTCGCTGACAACAGTCCATGAACAGCTCTCTTCATCCACCTATTCGATGTCCTCCTGCAGACCCTCGTCTTAGTTGCCGTGCCCCTTTTCTAGTTGTGGTTGCCTCAATTCTCAAACGTAGTAAATGGAACCTAGCCCCTTCGGGTTAGCTGCCTTAACCCGTAGGCTGCGGAGTCATTCAGAGGGTCCCTAACCCGAAGGGGCTTAGCCATGGAAACACGTCTGAGAACAGAGGCAAAGTTGTGGCTCCCATCAGTTCTATTCAACCAAACATCCAAGAGCACTTAACCTACTCGACTACACCCGATTACATCTTTTCAACACCATGGCCACTTGTGTAGCCCGGCCTTTTCCCTATCAACAAGCGGTCGCCCTACTTACTGCGCAGGAAGGATCCGAAATCCCACCTTTCGGGCTGCAGCATGGAAGACGAGCCTACCGGCGACGAAAACAACGAAGGTGGCAAGCCCCCCAAGGGTCCTAATGAGGGCCCTGAAAGCGTCAATACGCCGAGCATGAGAGGGAGTACAAGCAGGTTTTCTCGGTGGAAAATTTGGGGGTGGGCGTTGAGTAAAAAAACTTTTGTTGGAAAGCTGCAATCTTTATACCGACCTTCGCGGTCGAGAAAATGTTGTCAACTACGAGATGGAATATATTTGAGTGCTCAATCAGGGCTATTTGACCGAATATATTCTCAGCTGTCACGATTGAACTTAAGGGTGTATTTGATGTTGATTCGCTTTCCAAACATTCAGCACACCGCATGTACCCACAAGCATAAGTGCCATCAGATCTGAATATCTCCTCTTCGCCACATGCGCAACTAGTAAGGAAACTTTCCACCATCTATCACGATATTCATCACATACATTACAGACATCCATGTCTAACCCTTTTCTAGGTGACGATGCATCTGAAAGCGAAGCAAGTCGGAAGAAGGTTGCACTTAGGTCAAAGGAAGTGGATGTGCATGACGCGATGACGAAGGTGATAAAGGCGAGGCGCAAAGCTGGAAAGCCTCGCATGAAGGTACGACGACCATGTAAACCGCTACAGATTCTGCGCAGAGTATGAATAATTCTGCACGTTTAATAGCAGTGACGGTATCTTACTATAGGCAAATATTGTGCCGTCTTCCATGTTCAAGCCCGCATCACCCCCTCTCACCTGCAGACTGCGAGGCTGTCCAAATCCGGTTGCTGGCTCACATGTTCATACTTCTGTCCATCCCACCAAAGGGTTTCTGTACACCTGTCATATAGTTCGGCTGCGTTGATTTGCTGCCTTCTCAGGTGCGTCGATGAAAGTCAAATCACAGTCTGGGCCAAAGTCATTTCTCTAGTGGCATTACATCAGGGGTGTGAGATTGCAGAGCTGAAAACTCAAGGTCTGGTAAGCAACTGCACATCTAGTAGGTCAAAAGTTTTAGTTTATCACCGTTTTTGCGCCTTTTTTGACATGGATTTCTGTGCTCCTGCCAGCACTCATCCCTTGTTCGCAATCACATTGACATATCGTCGCTTGAAGAAAACAAGCTGTTCAACAAGAATTTAGATCTAGCTTAACAGCGACCCTACAGTTCATCGGTCTATTTCCAACCGTCCCAGCATTCACTTTTGCCATCAGCAGTGAATATGACTAGCAAGTGCACTCTACCTCCGATCCAAAGCTTGATTGGCATGGAAGACAGCTTTGCTCTCAAGTGCGAGCAGCAATGTAAACTTCTCAGCCGTTCAAAAGAATCTTCATCTCCAAGCTCTATTCTTCCGTACCTTGACGATGCAACCAACAATCTCGAGCCTCATCGGCAACGCCAAACTCCCCCACCGCTCCCTCACCTTGAGCAGTCTCTACCTCCGTCAGCACTGGACTATCCCCAATGGCCATTATCATCTACGTTTCCACTGTCGAACATTCCTGTCGTCATTGCTCCGTCAGTGTCTAGTTCGGACAAAGCGCCTTCAGTGGATCGAAATACTCCTTGGCAACATCATCATTACATCTCGCCATCGTCCTTTGCAGCATCTGTTGATCAATCTGAGAAGAGATACATTTGTGGGAAGTGCAACAAGCGATTCTCACGGCCTTCTGGTCTAGAGATCCACAATCGTTCACACACAGGAGAGAAACCGTTCAAGTGCTCTCGCGCTGGATGTGGAAAGACATTTGGCGTTCGGAGTAACAGAAAGAGGCACGAGGTGAAATGTCGCGGGAAGGAGAGTACGGAAGCTTCAGGGGCAGGTTCTTCGATCCAACGCCTTGTCTTGCCGCGTTATGCATCTTTCTCTCCTGTTTACAGATCCTTGAATATCATCTTCTAGAGTCAATATCAGTGACTTGGCACTGAAACTACCACCAATGCACAATCTAGGACACGGCTTGCGGCACTGCGGTGTGCGTCTCAGTAAACTAGTAGGGTTCGGCAGATTCCGCTACTTCGGCTCCTCATGTAACTAAAAATCGCAAGATCTACAGCTTCCTTGTCTGCCGAAGATTCCGCGACTTTTAGTCTTCTGAGATTGGGGATAACGCCTTCTTAACAAGGGGTTCTGCAGATCTTGCGACTTTTACTGTAGTTCGACAACAGCTTTGCAGATTCCGCGACTTTTAGTCTACTAAGGCTGACGCCTTCTGGAGGGATCCTGCAGATCTTGCGACTTTTAGTTCAATAACAGCTCTGCAGATTCTGCGACTTTTAGCTCCTGGGGCTGATGTTGGCAAGACTCTCACCTCCACGTGGTGCCGACTGAGAACCCGATAACAATTGGTTATTCTTATCAGAGCTAAGAAGAGTCACGAACCCGACGACATGCAGCCGAAGACGCTTAGTAACATCTTTATCGAGCGATGTGCGACTGTTACAACGATCATCGAAGCCATCGAGCCAAGGGACAAGATCCTAGCTCTTTGCAAAGCTCGCAAAGCTTTTGACAATTTTGACGCGATCATCGGCTTTCTTGTTGCCGTTCTGAGATATGCAGAAGCATGAAATTGCTACCAATGCTGAGTGACATGAGTACTATAAAGAGAAGTTTAACATGCGACATATGGTAGGGTTGCAAGCCACAAGCAAGACATTAGTAGTCGAGGGTCGAAATCTACCGACTTTCGTAAGTGCTATGCAACTTCTATTGAGACCTTTCGATTGTCATGTATTGCCATACTATTCAATAGAAAGGTCATCCTCAAACGCAAAGCTAGACAAACAGAATTCTGCTATCATAACACAAAAAGGTAAGGGTGACCGGAAACAAGTTTGTTGCATCTAAACGTGTTGATATTGTGACTGATCTTGAACTCTACTCCTTCACTTCCGCATGCTTGACAAACTCTTCTACTGCTCTTGTTACCAAGTCATTGATCTTCTCTACAGATCCGTCATCATTTATCTGCAAGACGATTAGGAATTTTTTTATGTCAAGGTTCACTCCCTACTTACCTCCTTGAAATAACCCTCTACTTTTAAGTGATCCTCGACATCGACGATCCCACCTTGAAAGTCTCGAATCTTCTTCGCAACACCTGACTTGTCTTCTACTCCACTTGAGGAATGTCCCAGCCTTTCGATACGCTGGAGTATTTCCCCTGCTGAGCACTTCAGAAGCAAAGTGTAATTCCTTTTTTGCACCTGTAGATGTGAGCAGGGTTCTGTTCATATGGGTCATACTAACCTTCTCTTCAAACTGAAGAAGTTCCCGCCTGTTCTGGGGAAATCCATGCACGAGGCTCCACTTCTTTCCCTTCTCAATGCCTTCATTGATCTTCCCCTCAAGTAAGCTGATCGCCAACTCTGTTGGAACGTTGGCCTTTTCCGTGAGACATTCTTTCAAGAACTCTGCGTGGAGGTACGATTGATCATCAGACTTTTCACGTAAGACGTCATCCAAGGAGATGTGCTGGAAACCAAATTTCTGGGATAGAAGAGTGCATTGCGTCTTCTTGCCAACTCCAGAGGCGCCTGGTGCCGCTGTTAGTATCTAAGGCCAGTGAGACTGATGAGATATACCAATAACAAAGATGACAGGAGTTCGCCGTCTCCGTCTTAAGAAATGAGCTTGTCTCTCCTGTTGCAACAACGCCAGCCACTCTTTTCCTTTAGAAGACTTAATTTTTGATGACAGTCCCTGAAACTCTTCAAGATCCTTCTCCCCATATGTGCTTTGCTCGTATTCGTGTGCTTGTACCATGCATTCAAACTTATCCATATCTCGTACCCATTGAGCTTCGGCTGTCTTGCCCTCTTCATACTCTAACCAAGCGTCCTTGATCTTTCTTCCCAGATTTGGTTTGACAGATTTTAACAAGCTCAGGATGTATTCAAACCCTGAGTGTTCCAACTTGTACTTATGCTCTGCTATTCATTAGTCTTTGTTGAACGACCTAGGGGCAACACACTTACCTTTTGGAACACCAGCATATGTCGGAATGTCTCCGACAACTGACTCTCCCATGTCATGGCACAGTGCTAGGAGTATACACTTTTCAACATTCAAATCATCCTCATCCTATCTACAGGTTAACGACCGTAGTATTGATGGAAAGTGAGAACGAACTGGAGCTAACATAGCCAGAATTGCCAACCGAAAGGAGTGATCGGCTACACTTTCAGGGTGATTGATTGTTCTCAACCATCCGGTTCGTGGCGTGGTCTTAAGGCTCTGCATCAAGTGTAGGAAAGGCAGTGGCGACTCATCTAGTGTGGAGTGAATAGCTTCCATGATGTCTCAGAACGTTGGAGGAAACGTTCTTCGAATGCTGTAATACGGTCATCCGAAGGTCGGCGCTGAAGTCTCTGCTTAGTGTCGGCATAAACCGTATGGGTGAAGGCCGATCGTTGGCTGATTAAACATTCGCCGGAAAAGTTATAAATCCGATCCGAAGACCCGCAACTCAGGTTCAGGATGTCGTCCTCTATTTCGTCTGGGGAAGAACAGTCATGCATCTTCGCACGACATTCTCGCTATGAGCCAGATGCTATAAAACAGTCACGAAGATCTGAATGTGGGATGCTCGTATGTCACTTTGGATCTACAGAACCTTTGAACCAAGATTAAATGTTCTGTCCTTACACAATCTAGAGCGGTAACGTTGATTCCCACCAACGCGCATCTCCATCCAACTGTTTAATATCAATGAAAGCCTTTTACCACACAGCCCTCTTCCATACTCTCAAACAACAAAGAGCTTATTGTAAAGCTTACACTGTCCGGGCTTCCATCCTTATATACGTTACATGCCTTTCGACCAATCAAACCAAATTCTTCTATAAATCTGTCAGATTTCGAAGATGGTATACATGTACTTTCTTTACTTACTCAATTTCAAGACGTAAGTCTGAAGCGTCTTCATGCATCTAACCACATTCTCGTCGTTCTCTACCAGGTTCTTAGATTTCTGATCATCCCAGTTCAGATCCAGTGGTTTTCGCCCTATCATATAGTGGAAATGCAACAGTAGGGAATTGCAAGAGACAGTTGCTTCTTCAATGAGAGCCGTTGGCTTAGACGGATGTATCCAGAAACCGAGCTTCAATCGTTAGAATAGCGTCTGATTATCTTGAAAATTAAAGGGAGGTCAAACCGAGTCTACATAGCGGCTCCAAGAAATATTTCTCCCAGCATCAAGCTCTCGGATGTGCAAAAGAAGAAAAGCGGCCAGAGTCACAACTGCCCACATGCGTCGATGTCCTTTCCTCATTTCATCTTGAACGCCTTTTAAGATCTTCCTGTCCAGTTCAATCATGTTCAACTCTAGTAGATGACCGAGCTGATTTTGTACCATACGTGGTACAGGTTTGATACCGCACCATGCGGACTTTCTTTCTTCGACAGTGACCATTCCCAGACTTTCATCACCAGAAAACTGCCACTTCGCTCTCATGAGATGAAGGGTGGTGTACATCTCCAAACATTGTTGTATGATTGGGTTCTTAATAAATTATTTCGTGATCTACAAAACCAAGAGAATGCTCACCTGTCTGCATGAACGTGCTAGCTCGAAAAATATTGCAATAGGATGTCGACGTCTACATGCTTCGTACAGAGAAAGATTAACGCAGTTCTGAACGTATAGTCTTATATTCAAATTCGAGTTTGTCAGACAGTAGGCAGTGGTTTCCACAGCATGCCAACCCGATGAATTCTGCTGAAGGACCTGAACCTGATTTTTATTGGTAACGAGAAATTTGCAGCATTCAACTTTTAGAGTTGGACCATTGAGATAATGTCGCAACTCTACTGTCTGAGGACTCAACCCACTACACCAGTGCACAGCTGTAAACCGGTCTTTGTACGTTTCATCTTTCCCTGTGAAATTGTTAGCCCTGCTATGATAGCAAGTTAAAGAGTAAAGCACATTTCTCAAAGGGCTTGTGCTGTGTAAGTCGCTCTCGACTGCAGATATGTGCTGGAATGTCGAATTTGATGCAGTTTGAACAGCGAGATTGCCCATCGTTGGTCTTGCACTACGGTGAAGTTAGTTGTCGGTCGATTTACTATTGAGTGAAGAGAAATACTGCTTTTCTTCGAGCCCAGCACCTTACACAACATTGTGCAGGATTTGCTTGGGGATTGAGACATAATTCTTCAAGGCTCTGCGAAGCAGGAGCTGGGCAAGTAGTAATCGGTCGTCTGAATGACGCGTAGTTGATGGCCTTATCTGGAATTGAGCTTGAACTCAGCGTATTGATTGACTGAGACTGTGACCAGGGCAAGAAGTCTTGTGGGAAGCTCTGAACGTTGGATGGAAGTTGGCCTGCATCAGCTGCACTCAGAGGCAAGTCGGTAACAGATGGTAATGCCGCGTACGCGGGTTCATGACAGATCGGACTGGAATGAGGCTCGAGACTTGGTTGAGGCAGTCGCCAGGGTAGTGGATTTGTACCAGCTAGATTTAGAGGTAGGTCGGCACTAGGAGACTGTTCGAAACCTGGATACACCGCTTGAAAGTTTCTCAACCCCACAGCCACAGCCTGACCGGTATGGCTTTGTCTCACGTTGGTCCAACCAAGGTCGAACAAGCCTGTAAGATGTAGGCTTAAGTCCTTCTGATCATCACCCTGTGGATCGAATAGGAAGACCTCGGAACGTTCCCAGCCTTGCTGAAAGCCTGGCTGATCCATAGTTCGCATACAAGGCCCAGTTTGCCTCTTTTTCACGAAGCAACGTTGATTAGAGGATGAGCGTGCAGACGTGCACGGAATCTTACATCAGCATCCCTAAACTCGCTTGATCCACCGCACTGAACTACCTACTTTCGGGTTAGTTTTTAGTGTGTAGACAGAGGTGCGGGTCTTCGCTTATGATCTGTTGACACACTAAAAACTATGTAACTGTGAAATCCTGCAAGCCCTTTTCAAGGAAGGCGCCACATTAGACTAAAATTCGCGGAGTCTATGCAGGCTCAGAGCTTCGAAGGGGAATTCTTTTCCGCTGCAAGGCCCTTGTCAACGTCGCATACTAAAACTCGCGGAATCTGCGGCCCCTTGTCAACAGAAGATATTGAGTGAAAGTCGCAGAGACGAGCTAAAAGTCGCGGAATCTGCGGCCCCTTGTCAACAGAAAATATTGAGTGAAAGTCGCAGAGACGAGCTAAAAGTCGCGGAATCTGCGGCCCCTTGTCAACGGAAGATATTGAACGTCAACGTCGCAGAGACGAGCTAAAACTCGCGGAATCTGCAAACCCCTTGTCAAAAAGCAGGATCACATGCGAGGATGAGAAATGAAGTGTACAAGATCCAGGAGGTTACGCGAGTGTTGTGTTAGGACGGGGAGATATTGGGGGTAGAGAGGACAAAGAAGCATGGACGTCAACAGCACTACAAAATCGCCAAGCTGAAACAATCCCATATCACGTCGTTCTTGACCTAGTGTGTATGGGTTATGTTCCCGATTTTTCTGCATATAACAACATAGACGTTCTTTCGCCCTGCTTTGCTGTGGAATCCGACAATCATGGAGCCCAAAACGCCGCCTTCAACACCTACATGCAAATCTGCCTGTCCTACGTGCCAAAAGACAACTGTAAGAGGCTCTGATACTTCTCAAGTACGACAGCTTACACTTCATGACTTCTTAGGTCCCAGAACCAGTTCTTTATGAAAATTGGGATGAGGTGTGGGAACTTATCAGCGTACCAGCAAGCGAAATCGAATCTGATACCTCTCAATGGTCTCAGGAACATTGGAAGCCGAAGATCCGCATTGTAGGAAAATATGGTGATGATGACTACGAAGTTGTTGTCGATTCATCTTACCTTCTGTGGCTCAAATTCTGGCAATATCAGATGAATCTTGACTATAAACCGACACAACCCGAAGAGAGACGAAAAGCTATCTATGGCACATACAACGCGACCAGGAAAGCTCGCGACCAGTGGCTTCAACACGCTGCAAATGTGATCCGAACTGAGCATCAGCCAGAGGTTCAGCAAGCTTATCGCGATCATGCCCGCCTAAATGGCTTGCACGAAGAGCTTGCTCGAGCAATCTTGAGCCATGATATATTCGTTTGTACACTCTCTTGAGCTCTTATATAATCTTACTAATGCATTTCACAGGCATCAACCGCTCTGGTTCAATCAAAGCTGGCACAAAATTTGGTGTTTCTGTTTCTGAATCTACAGAAAGATCACAATTCCTCTGAAGCCCATGCCTTCCTTAAGAGCACTCAGGATGAGCTGCTCGACACTCTTCAGCATTCTTTACCAATTTCAATACCAGCCAAGAGGACGAGGCGTGAGGCTCAAACAACTTCACTTCTTCGGGCTCTGCTGGAATTTTCCGGCGGCAGAGTGGACTGTCGACAACATGGATTTGCCGAAGAGTATACAGCCGGTGAGAACGCTGACCTATACGCTTCGCTTCTCGGCATCACAAAGACGAGAGAGTTCGAAGACCTCAATTTAGAGAAAGTGTACAACGAACTCTCGAAGTCTTCGGTATTCTCTGGGATGGAACTTGGTTTGCAAGATCTGGAAGAATGGACGACGAAGACGATGAGCTCACTTCATGTTGGCTTTCGAACAGGATACCTGGTACGATATCCTAAAGGCGAACTAGTTCGTTGCTAATGTGACCAGGGTCTTCCACCGCAGGTGTTAAGCGGATTCGGCTTTGGCCAGGTGGAGAACTTTCATGCTTACCTGTAACTCTCCGCTACACATATGGGGAGAAATGGCACTAATGGAAAGCAGTACGCATACATACCATGCCATTCCGAAACTTGAAAAGTCAGGAAACAACGAACTATTACTTCTTACCTGGGGCACAATGGTTTCCGGTCGTCGACTCGGAATTCTCCGCAAATGGGCGAGCTCACAAAATGGTTGGAACCTATACGAGCGGTTGGCTAGAGGCATTCAAGGTTCACAAAGCGTGGAACAGCTCGCTTTGACTATGGTGGCCTTGATGAACTATCGACGACTTCTTCCCGACTTCTCGGACGATTTCGACCACCCTATCAAAGATAGCTATCTGGCCGACCTAGATGCTCTTCTAAGTGGCCATTCGCTTGGAAACAGCGGAACAGTCTGGGAACAAATGGCCTTTGCGATGGTACGGGAACTTCGTTCCCTCACGCACCAGTTTGAGAGTCTTGTTACGTTTCTCGAGACTGTACTTGACCGAGAGCCTCCTCCATTACATGTCTTCGACGGATTCTCCGACCAATATTTGCGTTGGATGATCAAAGGTCAGCTTCATGAGACTGCAATAGTGAAGTTATCGCATTTTAAGGCGCCAGAGCTTAGAGGCGACTTGGACTGGGTTACTGTAACGCACCCCGAGGAGTTGTCACTTCAGGAGTTCAACATTCAGGATCATTCGTCAAGGCCATGCAGCGACCGTATATCGCCAGTTTTGAAGACAGAGTACGTGACTGCTGTATCGATCTTCCTGCTTGTTTTTACTGACCTATACAAAAGTTTCATGGAACAGCCTGAAGGCAACAGTCCGCTTGAAATTGCTGTCACTCATACAGTCGATGTATTCACCGTGACTGAAACTACTGAAGAAGACATAACACCCTCTTATAGCGCCGCAGCATCTTCTTCGGGAAACAAAAGCCACTCAGCGCCGCCGCCTGGCTTACACGCAGACCAGTACACACTTGTACGACTGTTCGAGGTCGAGGACGAGGACGGAAAAGCATGGGAAATTTTTGATACAAAGATCGGGACAACGCATGAGGTGGCTAGTATCGAGGAGTTGGACGATGGATCGTGGGAGATGGTTGTTCTCCAGTCGCATTGCCGTGCCTTACAAGATAGGCTCGGTAAGATATTCCCTGGTTCGAAAGTCGACCTGAACTACGATCCTGTTGAACCCGTAGCCAGCGACTTGGAGTTCTGGGGTTATGATAGGGCAAAGAAGCTACGTGAACGTTGGTTTTCCCAGAGAGCAAAGAAGATGATCAACACGGCTTGGCCTGCGGCTGCTGCTTCTTACGCTCACCATCTGGGAGTCATGAAAGAACTTCGCGAAGGTGCTGCAGGATCCAATTGCCCCCAAAGCTCCGACCAGCCACTGGTGCCTACACACCGAGGCTACCTGCAAAGCAAGGGAGATGCAGTCTATCTCCTCTAAGCCTGCTTTGGTGGAAGACTTGTCCAATCATGTCGAGGACCTCGAGATGGAGCAACGTTTTCGTCTGGAAAGCGAATAGCACAGGCACTGATAGCTGGGATGGATAGCTGTCATATTGTTAGGAGATAGGCATGTAGAAGCAGACACTCGTTCCAGATATAGTCGCACAGAAGAATTGCTACCTTTCCAATTCACTCTATAGGCAACCTCCTTCCGTATTGTAACCAGAGTTGTTCATACTAAGATGCCCTCTTTCGGATGTACTTAACGTAGACATTATGTGTGTCCCCAGTCCCCTCGTCGATAACCTAATGGTCAGTTAGTACGGATTCAGTCCTTTAATTTATTGCGCAACTACAATATGAAGGCTTGTGCTCTGAGTATCGTTGCTTATATGTCCTTTACTCCATTCTGTATCGTTTGCTGTGAAGCTCATCGTCAACCCGGAATGCGTTTAGGATTCACGATTTGGAACTCAACTAACGAGACGCAAGATAGTAGACTGTATCGGGATAAGGGTAGTATTGCTTCTTATAGGCTCCAACTGGGACCGGGGGAAGATTTGGCGGGGTTGTGGATTGCTGTCTTCGAGACATATTTCCCTGCTCTTTGATGGTGTTGGCTATCGGGCATCGACTTCGTTTAAACTATGAATTTTATATGTTGGCTAAATTTTGCCCTGGAAGCCGCTCTGATGTGTCAAGCGTTGCAGAGGGTTATTTATATTACATTGGGTTCGATTCCTAACGGCGCTGGTGCAATGGTGTGGTGGTATTCTTTTCTTTCTTCAAGCACTCCCTCTATCTAAGCGAGGTTCTAGCCCCGCTTTGTCCCCTTGTTCCATAGCTGCCGAGGTCTGTTGGTAGCCGAGGTAGCAACCCCTTCTACCACTTTCCATGACCCTTCGCTTGCCGATAGCCTTCAGTTAAGCTGGCCCTTATTTTGCTTTGGTATTGTTTGAGGGGGCTCGCTCAACTTGCCCAAGCCTCACTAGCGTGCTCATCCGCAAAGCCTTACTACGGTATCTGGGGTAATTATTGTTAACGCAAAAGCCACAGTCAGGGATTATTTTCGCTGTGCTGACCAATTCATTCCCCTGTATTTGAAGATCGCGTTAACAATAATTACCCCGGCAAGGTAGTACACATCCACTTCTTGGAACAAATTTTTTTTCTGCCAACGTCTCTTACCGCCATCCATTGTTACCATGCCCGGCGAAGACATTCGAGCAAAGGTGTTCACGCATGCAAAGTTCAATGCTCCCGCTCTTCTTGATCTAGGAAGCCAAATTCGGGGAAAGGCTTGCAATTGCGATCTATCGCAAACTCCCGCAACCGGCAGCCTGAATTGGGCAATCACGATCTCCTTCGAAGATGGGATGGAGTGGATCTTCCGCTCTCCACGGAAATACTATGGAGTAAATATGGAGACCGCTGGCAGCCTAATTGCCAGTGAGGCTGCAACGTTGAAGTATATCAGAAGGAACAGCTCGATTCCGGTTCCAGAGATATTTGCCTTTAGGTATAAGCACCTTGCACGTTGAACGTGAACGATCTGCTAATAGGTAACAACAGCTCTACAGAAGTTAATCAAATCGGAGTGCCTTTCATCCTCATGAGCAAGGCTTCAGGATCTGCACTTAATGCCTGGGATTGGAATAATCTTCATTGTTCCAAGTTATCGGCTTCGCATGAAAAACCACGTTCGTGTCTTACATTCATGGAAAAGAAGAAAATCATGAAGCAAATTGGACGTATCACGTCTCAACTGTCACGTCTTCGATTCGATTATATCGGATCAATATTTGAGGAAGAAGGAACGTATAAGATCAAGAACTGTCTTTCATCCGCCTTTAGTTTATACGGTCGGGACAAATTTAGAGAGAACATTGATCGTGGTCCATTTACGCATGAAAAGGAATATTACGAGTCCCTTGTTTCGGCATTCCTCCTTCATGTTGAGTCTCTTCCATTAGAACATCACATCTTCTTGGCCCCTGTGCCCACACCAGACGAGTACAACACTTACGACGATTATCGATCTGCAACAGACAGATGGAACGATTTTGTCACCGTGGGTTCTAAAATCGACAGTGGAAAGAACCGGCTAGATTACTTTATTATTGGCCGACTCCTTCAGAATATGATACCATCGCTAGCTAAAATATCTGACTTCAAATCAAGCGACGACAGTGCTGGATTTCCTCTTTCACATCCCGATCTCAGCCTTAGTAACATCTTCGTCGACAATGACTGTAATATTACTTGTGTCATCGACTGGGCTTTCACTACCTCTGTTCCATTCGCGGCTCTACTAATGACACCAGGTTTACCTCATCCGAGAGATGGGATGACTTCGTCACTTACCACAGCTTTTCGGAATGGTTTTGAAGAAGATCAACATTCGTGTAGCAAAACATACAAGATTGAGACAGGTTCTCCTTACACGATGTGGGATCAATGTCGAAACATATGGCTCTTCACACGCTTGATAAATATGGACTCGCTGCAGGACGTTCGTCACTTTACACAGTTGTATACTTCGATATCAGGAGAGGCAGACATCAACGTTCCCATACTTCTTAAAAGGATAAAGACACAAGGCGAGTTCTCACGTAAAGCACTGTCACTTACGGCGGATGATCAACCCTCGAGTGATATTGAACGGGAAGAGATGGAATACTTTTCCCATGTTGGGCTGAAGAGGCTTGCTTTATCAAGAAAGCTTACACTAGTGTCAAACATGAGTGAAGGATTTTTGGCGAACGGAAGGTTATGGAGATGGCTTGCAAAGGCCGTTGGTTCTGAAGATGACTAGGTGTATTTCTAGATGTAAATGTCTTTCCCGTCTTTTTGAGTTTTTGTTGCTCAACAGTCGAGTCGTGCTTAACTGCTCGTGTATGTTTCTCCTCCTTCATTATAACCTCTACCCTCCCTCCCCCTATCTTTACCCCTACCTCTCCCTATACTTCTTCCCTCGTTTCCCCTCGTTTCCCCTCCCCTCTCTCTTACCGCTATCTCTAGTCTTCTCTGTTGCTACATTTACCCCCTTATCCCTCCTCTACATCTGCCACTTTCTTCATTTTTATCTCTATTCGTCCTTTTCCTCCCCCTACCTCTACCCCTATCACTACCCCTCTAGCTCTACTTCTTCCTCGTCTTCCTCCCTATCTCTTCCCCCTTTTCCCCTCTAGCTCTACTTCTTCTCCATCTCCCTTCCATATCTCTACCTACTGAACGTAGAAAACTGATGAGTTCCTTTAAGAAAGTTTTCCGTAATATTTGCGAATTCGATGATGTTCCCCATATTGCTTCGACTCCGACGTTACGTCTGAGCCTCTTGTGCTTACTCGATGAATTGTCTGCTTATTTTTGAGACCTCAAACGTTCACATTGAGGTTCCGCAGTGCCTTAACATTGAGGACACCGGCACTTTAGACCTTAACAGGTTAACCATACAACAGGTATTTCGGGCAAGAAAGTGGGCAAAGGAACTGAACCTCTCTTACTTCAGACAGTCAATTCAAACCACTGTCACCTGATACAATATGCGGAAGGAGGAAAGATTTCCAGCTTACCTGGAAGTCTTATGGCATATGGTCGCCTTCACCCTACGTGCCAAATTCCACGCAGGTAAGAAGGATCCGAGCGTACATCTAGTATATGAGTTTGATAGAACTCGAAATGGTGCAGCTCTCGTAGAATCAGTGACGTCTGAAGTAGGAAAGAAGAAGACTACCATCACTGCCAAGCTGGCAGTCAGACCTTCAGCCAACCAGTGCTCACTCCTCGATTTATGTACCATAACAGCTTCCCTTCAACAAATTTGGTCATTTGGCTCAGTGGTAGAGGGTCCTACGCCAATGTTATGCCGTAACATCCGTCGAGATAGTTAGCAAGAATGTGGGTTCGAATCTCACAATGACTATTGGTTTTTGCCCAAGTCTACTATCAGAAGCAGAGCCATTCAAAAGCATGGTGACGCAATGACAGTGAAGAAATGAGGCTTAGATTTTTAGGGTTTCAATCCTAGTTTAAGCCTTCCCCAGGCTGTCTGCGGGACCTATTTGTTGCTTAGTACCAGAAGTCATGAATATTACGAGTTTTTTGTTTCGGCACTCCTTCACGTTGAGAAAGTGAATGTCTAAGGGATACAAGCGAACGAGATGAATGGGAGTGAAGGGCCTGGTCGATGCTATCGGGACGTAGCCAAGTTAAATGGTTGGGAGCAGAGTTTAAGATAGAAGGTCTCAATTGGAAATAGGGCTGCTGTCGGTCAATGGGTGTTCCTGGCTCAACGCCTAAGTTTAGACGCCTTCTTCTGCCCTCAATCCTGTATCAACCCTGGCGCGGTGAGATGAGCACCGTCTATCCAAGAGTCTTCCCAATGAACGCGATATTCCTTGCGGGGCCTGCCGCGTTCTTGCTTCGCATTCCTTTCACCAACGATCTTTCCTTCCCATCTTTGTTGCTCGTAAATAACCGCAGTCCGAGATATCAGAAGCTTATTTGATTGTTCGTCTTTACACTCCGTCGCATCCTCGCTTGTATTCTCGTCAAAGTCTGTCGAGTGGAAAGAAGAAGGTAGATTCAATACATGATGCGGTTTAACAGATGTGTAGCTGCTGATGTCGGACTCGTCTTTCGTCTCGATGTGCTCATCTGAAGAAAGGCGTGACGAAAAGGGACGACGTTTGATGCGACGCTTCACGCGAAGCTTGTCTTCAACGAAAGGTAGAGACCGCTTCTTCGTAGAACGCGGTGAAGGCGTCTTGTATTTGTCTGCATCACTTTCGGATTCCTTCTCGTCGTTCGTGCCCGTCTCTTTATCCTTTCGCTCATCTTTCTTCTTTCCATCGGCTGATGAGAGAAGGATGTTGCGACGTGAAGGAGAGATATTTGAGGCAGAATCTACCTTATTTTCATGGAGGGTAAAACATCTGAACCGACAGTCTGTCAGTATTAGAATCACCGAGCAGGAGTTTTGGGACCTACTCAGTCACTGAGTCCGTCACAGACGTTGGCGGAGTGGTGGGTGAAGCCTGGTCCCTATCCTGCTCCTTATCAGTGCCGTCGTCGCTAACATCGTTGTTGTTCCGAACTACATATGAATTATCTGTCAATTGTCAGACGACAATTCACTTTCTGTCGAAAGGCCTAGTCTACACGCACCTTGGCTGTCGACAGTTTCACCCCAATTAGGATTTGCACACTCGTCCCTGTGCTTCCGTACCCAACCAGGAGGATATCTGAATTTGGGCGCGGCAGACGAAGTTTTTGGTGTCACGGCAAGCCGTTTGTGCTTCTTGGATAAATGATGGCAATTGTCATTAGTGTCCGTATTGGTTTCTTCATCGGTGTCGTGAATTACGATCAAGTTGTCTAGAGTCATCAGACACATCTGTAGCGGTTGACAGAGATGTCAAGGTCGTCTCACCTTCATTCCTGACTTCGCTGTCCAAGAGTTTGGGAGGTGTATTGTCCTTGTCGCCGTCGTTGTTGGAATCCCTCTCCTTCACCTCCGCCTTCGCCCTCATGCCGTCCCATAAATCTTCCTTGTCCTTAAGGTCTGGGGAGTCAGAGCTGGGATGCTCGTAATCTCCGCCATTACCCTCGCACGTTTGTTCGCCGGGCTTCGATGAAAGGCCGTTGTGGTACGAATAGGCAGTAGAGGAAGAGAGGTTGGAGATGGAGGTACTGAAGGTCAAAGAGGTTTTGAACGTGGAGATGTTGAACTGCGACCTTCTTTGTTCAGAGGACAGCGAACACGTATTGTTCTTGATGTCCTTATTGCCAACATTTTCGATGAATGCTCCAAACTCTGGAAGAAGGTCCGAATAAGTCTCTGGGGAGAATGGAGGGTTGACTTCCACGCCTGCGCGGCTGACAATGTAACGACCGCATTCGCTCTCGAGCCCAGTGCCGTTAAGGTCGTCCAGTACAATTGGTTCATCTAGAGGCTATAAGAAAGACGCCATATTGAGTGGGTTGACAATGCTTACCTTGACTGTCGCCTGTCCATATTTCTTTGTCCAATCTCTTGGGCGTACGCTTAGGACTCGGAGATCCGTTGTTCGAGATCTCTCTCCAAAGAATTTCCTCAACGGAGGGAAAATCCTGGTCGTTGTCGTTGTCCTCACAGTTCGCACAGCTGTTTCCATCGTCTTTGGATGCATGATGTAGAGGAAGGTCTGACTCTCCCAAGTCCAGAGCTGTAATGTCCCGGACTTCTATCAAGTCGCGGTCATTCAAGACATTGCTCAAGATGTCTTTGAATTCGTTGCGCTGTGAAGTTTCTGAGGCACTCTTACTGGTACAGGCGTTGCCAGATCCGACAGATTCACCACGAGGCGGTGTGCTTCTCGTGGACGGAGGTTGATAGAATACGATGGAATCCATTACAAAATGGAGGATAATGCGATTGCAAAGCTTCAGCAAAGACGTGCAATATTGGGCGATGCAACGACGCTGCGGTTGATTGTCATGTGGGGTGCGGAAAGTTGGCGGCTTATATGAATGCCCAGTTTCTAGATAGCACTGCCTTGATCCAAGACCTCTACATGCCTTGATTACCTTCGGGGCGATGTTGAGCACTTGCTGCCGTTGGTGAGGATGGCCAATCGCAAAAAGGGGGGGCTGGCGCAGCATCAGCTGAACGACTCCTGTTGTACCGCACGCCGCATTCAGCCCGACTCGCAAGGGTGATAGTATGGGGCCCGAGCAGCTGGACATGCTCCTCCAGGGTCATCGCCGAATCCTGTCATCAGTCTAACACTTCCCTGCCCACTCTACTGAAAACGCCTAGGCAATGCAACCGTCTTATGTAGGATTGTCAATCCAAAGTCTTCGAAGTATTCGACTGGTATGAGAAGACAGTGCACGGAAGCTTGATCAGGTTGTCTTAACGACTGCCTCACCAACGACAAGACTCTAGCAACTTGATTGTCGAATCTGGCAAACCATTCGAGCTGCGCCGTTGAGTCGTATTGCGCGGGGCATATTCCAGAACCCCTCTTTCTTTAGGCCCCCAAGCGCTTGCACCACACATCTTTCGGCACGTGTAGCATCATAATGCACGCTTTGTCGCATTGTCGTCAGTATCATCCCTGTGGCCTTGCAGCTGCAGCTGTGGCCAGAGCCGTGTCCAATTCTAGGCAGCAGTATCAACCCACGCGTCGTCATCGCCTCAGTCTCATGTCCCACAGGAACAATGGAATCTGCCTTGCCTCGACCGGGCGGATCCCTCTCGTGATAGCTTGCAGGTCATTGTTTACACCCAATCAAGTCACGGTTGGACTTACCTGACATCGTTGGCGCGTAGAGATGGTGATGGTGGCGACGCTCGTAGTGGGACCCACCCAAGTGCAAACCACCGGTCTCAGTTATGTCTGCCAACCAACCACACTTCCCAAAGGCTCATGATGTTGCGATTTGGAATGAAGGCGACGTGTGTTGAAGGAACTCCTGCTATGCGATGCGTGAGGAAGCCGTATCCACAGGGGAAATCAAGGATTGACTCCGCCTGTCCATGCTCTAACCCACACATAGCAGGAGAAAAGATCGTCGGGCCTAAAGACCATTTGCTTTGGTTTCGGCCAACCGGGAAATAGCAAAAGGGCCGCATCATTCATTACACTGCCCCCTCCGCTGGCAATGCCCTGCAAATTTTCCAATGGGGAATTACTTCTCCAAGGCCATAACCGGGGCGAGAATCCCAAGCTCAGCACATTCATGGGTCCAACGATCGTAGAATACGGTATCCCATCGCCACTGTCAATCCACGATTGTCAGTGATCCCGCAATCAACCTGAGACGTGGCAAGGCACAGCACATCAGATGAACGTTCAAGGCAGATTGGTCGTTCCGGATGGATGGTCTAGATCCTTGGGGGACGAAGTGGATGGAGGTCGATTTCCAGGAAGGGAGGTATCACCGAGCGATTGACATGAGGTGCAGGTCTAATGCAACGTGCACGCATAGGGAGTAGTACACACCGCGCGGATTGGTGGAAATTGGAGTTGACTGGTTGAAGAGTGTCAGCTGGACAGGGCACTGGTGGGTCAAGGAAGCTGAGACATACGTGCTGTGAGGGGACTGTAGATCTAGGCAGCCGTCAAGAGAGCGCCGGTTGAAAAGAGAATGAGTAGGAGGAAGGGTAAAACCAGCGTGGGAAATCATAGCTGTTTAAATAATCGAGGGATGAGGTCGAAGTTCAAGCGACGAAGGCGTCCAAGCGCGAACCTCAATGGGACGAAGAGGAATATCTTTGAGGAAAGGAGAAATTCGAGTTGCAGAACAAAGACGAAGGGCAATAGAAAAGAATGTGTGGGGGGATGTTGAAAGGTGAAAGAAGAGAAGGGGCGTGATGAAGCGACGTTGTTAATAAAATGTTTTCGACCCGTCGCCGCTTTTTCTCACGGCCTCACCCTGCAAGCTAGGACTTTTTGGCCGCACGTGGATCTCCCACCAACCCCATCACGTAGGTAGTGTCTTAACGATTTTCATTCTCTGACAAGGATAGTCATCAGGCAGCAGCTCCCCCACGCTATCACCCTGGCCTCACCAGGATCATCCAGGCTCGCGCGAGAGTAAAGCGGCGCTCTCCCTACGCTGGAAGAGGGGTGAAGTCGGGGCAGATTTTTGAAAGCTTGGCAAGACACTGACCAATCACGCGTGTTACATATATGATTCTGTAGCTCCAATTGACGATTTGCACTTGTTCCTTTTAGAAAGACAGCAAGTCGGAG
>JAABUL010002706.1_pt1 | contig 28582 bp, 1 predicted proteins | sample 5559151 | NCBI WGS metagenome assembly JAABUL01 (sample SAMN10711876, study PRJNA513368) | rock metagenome | isolation source: Antarctica rocks | place: Antarctica: Victoria Land, Pudding Butte sud
TTTATATAACTTTATAATAGCTTATTCTTATCTACTTTATCTATAAATTCTAGTTTATAATTATAAGGATAATATAAAAATAATTTATTTACTTTAACCTTATTAAATATATTTATGAAATCATAATATTTAGCGAGGATTTACGCTAAGACTTCTTCCTTTAGTAATATTTTAATCTTATTAACTTCTATTATATCTATTAAGTATTTATCTTATTTAATAATATTATTAATTTAATTAATTATTAAAGAGAATAGTTTATTAGCCTTATTCCTTATAAGTATATAATATATTATTATATTAATTTAATAAATATTTAACTTATTAGGTTCTTATATTATTTACTTATATAGTACTTATTAAGTAGTAGTAGATCTCTTTTTTTAATTCCTTTTTATTACCTCTAACTTCTACCTTCTAACTAAATAAGTTATAAATTTAAAAGAAGTTAATAATTTATTAAAAAATCTTTATTTTCTTCAATATTTCCTATTACTTATATAAGGGGATATATTTAGTTATAAGAGGTTATAATAGAATATATAACTTATCTTTCTTTTTAATAATAATTATATATAAAGTAAGATAGATATTAGATTTAAAAACGAGCTCTCTTTATATTATATTAATAAGTATACTATATTTTTTAAATTATAATATTCTAATAATTACTTTATAAAGGCTAAGATTTATTATTAATATATAATATATAGTATTATAATATCTAGATAGTATTAATATTAGATAAATTATATAAATAATAAGGGTCTTAACTAATTTATTATTATAATTATAAATAGGTTTTAATTTAATTAATAGGAGAAGTTCTATTCCTAATTAATTATTAACTTCCCTTATATTAATAAAAGTATATATAGATACTTTTATATTAAGTAAGACCTTTATCTTATAAGTCTTTTATCTAAGTATTAAGAGTTTTATACTTATAATAAAGGATATCTAACTAAGCTTATTAACCCTAAAGTTCTTATTAATAAATAATATTAAGTATACCTCTTTACTATTAGGACCGTACCTATAATATACGGTATTATACTATACTAGGCCTAATACGGCTAGTATAGTATATATATACGAGTATATAAGATAACCTTATATATATATATTACTCCTTAGCTAATTATCTTCGTATATAATCCTACTATAGTCTACTCCTATATTACGTGCCTTATACTATAATTAGTTAAATAATTTTCGAGGTACGTCGTTATATATATACTACTAATATCCTAGGAAGGCTACCGGGCTATTCGTAGTAGTTAACTAAGCTGAATAAGCTAGTAATACTAAGTTATAACTACTTATTATTCTATATATTATACGTCTTTAGATCTTATTATATTAAGATAGTTAGTTATAGATCCGTTAAGAACTCGCCTTCCTATAAGAGTCTACTAGTTAAGAAATCACGACACCTAATTTATAATACTAAAATACCTCTAAGTCCCTAATCTATTTAGAATAAGTACCTTATATCTACGGACTCTATAAATAATATTAATTAAAAGAGTACTATTAATTTACTATCCTATATTAGTTCTATATCATTCTATTAACTACTAACCCGTATGAATAGTTTCTAATAAAGACTGATTTTATTAATACTAAATACTACGAAATTTTTATAATACTAAAATTTTCGTTATCCTATAATAGAGACGTATTTCTAAAATTTACCTATAGTCTCTAATTTCTAGTATCGTAATCCTATTAGAACTATAAGTTAGTAGTATTTATAATATTAAACTCTATAATACTAAATTCTTATTACTTCGTAGTAAAGATCTTATATTAAAATAGGCCTGTTTTTCGCTTATAATCTTTATAGTCTTATATCTTATCCTTACCTTGATAGAAGTATACTAGGTAAAAGAAAGTACTTATCCTTATCTATATCTATTACCTATAATTACTTCAGGTACTTATATATACTACCTAAATAAGTTATCTACGACTTTATATTAATCTTCTACCCCTTATTAATATAATTCTAAACCTCCCCCTATTAACCTCTTTATTAAGTCATTAATATTATTAGTTATATTTAAAGGGATTTATAAATTACGTCTTACCTTATTTATATTATAGCTATATATAATATTAAGTATAGAAACTATTACTACTACTAGATTTTACTATATACCTAGCTAATAAAATCCGGATTATATTTTATATTTTATATATACTTATAGCCTATATAATTAGAAGTCTAATAATAATCCACTTGTCTATTATTCCTAATAATCGCTAAATTATATATATACTAAAAACCTTAATAGAGTATAAGTAGCTAAGATAGCTAAAGAAATCTAAGAAGTAGCTAATAAGGAAGCTTAAGAACTCTAGGTATTAACTACTAAGGAGGTATAAAATTTACTCTAATATTAAAGGATTTAGCCTTCCTAGATCTATCTTTATAATATAATTTTCTAGAAATCTAAATTTTTTATAACGTGGAGCCGTTTATTAAGTACGTTAAAGATATCTAAGATAAAGACTAATATCGCGAGTCTAATATACTTAAGATACTTCCTAATTACCTACGCGGATAGGCATTTATATAGTACTAGTTATAAGATAGCCTTAATAATATAGATCTTATATAGTACCTAGAAATATTAGTTTCTAGATTTAAGATAGTTATATTAGATTCGTTAGAAAATTAATAAGATATTACTTTATAATCTACTTAGTAATTACCTTTATTATAGGAGTATTATAAATACTCGTAATACTCTATATAATTCTCGTCTATTAGTAAACTACTAAGTTATTTAGAAGACAATTATAGTAAGTCTACTTATAAGTATTATAAGTAGATATTTAAGATAAATAATCGCTTATATTAATATCTATAAGAGTAAATATATTAGAAACTAACTATTCTCCTACGTAATGATAAAGATACGCCTAAATTTACCTTATAACGTTCTAGCTCCGCGGAGACTCCGCTAGTAACATCTCCTACGTCGCCGCTACTATTATATTAATTAATATTACCTCCTTCTCCTAGGTATCTAATAAGAGATTTCATGATAATAGATAAGTTATTTATAAGATATACTCCCCTTAAGATGCTATTCAGAGAATCTACCTTAAATACAGCTAAATTTCGGATATCTTCTCTAGTAAAGTAGATGTCATTATCCTAGTAATAGTATAAAGTTTAGAAATATCTATTAATAAACGAGCTTTTCAAGAAGTATAAGAAATAAGGGTCTCTTATAGCTAATTGAAAGGGAAAATCCTAATCAAATTCTCTAGCCATAAAGACGCGAGCTAATCAGAGTCTATTCTACCCGTAGAAGTAGATTCGCCTAAGGGCTTTATACTATTTTATTACTAAATCACTATTCGGTAGCTAAATTATTCTAAAAAATAGATATTAATATTTAGCTAGAAGATATCTTAACGTCTAATTAAGGTTCTTAGCGTTATAGGATAGAAGGTCTTAACTAATTAGCATGCGTTATTTTAGAACCTTAAAGAACTTTTCTTTTCCATATATATAGAGTATATAATAAAGCTATTTAGTTACTAAGACGTCTAGTACTACTATTTAATTAATAACTAGTGGATTTCCTTTAAAATAGATTACCTAGAAAGTCATAAGCTTACTTTACATCTAGTATACAAAGGGTTTTCTGTTAGCGGTACTCCTTTCTAATTAGAGGCTATTTTTAAAGTAATATAATTATTACTCTTATTAGATTAATATTAGAACTATACCTATAATATATAGTATTATACTATACTAAGCGTAATACGGCTAGTATAATATACTTATATAGGTATATAAGATAACCTTATATATTATAAGGCTAAGTGCCGCTAGCTTTAAGCTAGCGGCTTAGAAATATAAAAGATATAAAGTTAAGTAATATAACTTAATATAAGATATAGTATATTAATATGTTAGGTAGTATATATATTAGAACTAATCTCTAAGGAACTTAAGAAAATATAAGGGAGAACCTAGATAATGTATATCTATTAAGATATAACCTAATATTATATTAATATTACCTTATATTTATAAGGAAGGTCTATTAAGTAGGTTATATAATAATATATAAGGCGTATATATATTATAACCTAATAACTACCTCTCCTTTTAAGCCTTAATCCCTAGGGGTATTATAATATAAATATTTATTAAAAAACCTTAAAATTTAATAGGAAAAATAAGGGAAAAGCGTTATTTGATATATTACTACTATAATAGTATTAGCTATTATATATAAGATACACGCGTATTAAAACCTTTATAAGGTAGTAATAGTATTATCTAATAAGCGTATATTAAATATATCCTTATATAAGTAGATATTATATAAGTATTTATAATAATATTATCTTACCTATTCTATAATAATTACGCTTATAATATATATTAATAATAGAATAAAACTATTATTACTTAATAAAGATATTATAGCTATAGTATATATTAATAATAAATTAAATCTTTATAAAGTACTTTATAATATTATACCTATAATTTATATTAATAGTAGAATAGTATTATAATAATATAATAATATACTATTACCTATTATTAATATATTATATTAAATAGCGAATGTAATAGTAGATAGTAGGTATATATTAGTAATATTATAATACGCGACTCCTATTAAGTAAATATATTAAGATATAATAATAAATATATTAATATCTATTAATATCTAATATAAAATAAGATAGAAGGTTAATATTTATTATTATTAATTATATAACTTTAATTATATACGCGCTAATATAATAATATATTAATAAACTTCCTATCTTAAAGTTTTATCTTCTTTATAACTCTTATAACCTCTCTTATAAATACTTATATTAATTATAAGATAATAATAATAATAATAATAATAATAATATATAATATAGATATTTTATTATTATATATATATATAAATTATTTATTTATATACCTATTCTAGTATTATTTATACTAATAAGGATAGTCTTTTACGCTTAGGTATATCCGCCTAGTAAGGAAAGTAGTAAAGCTACTATATCCTATTATAATAGGGCGTAGAAGAAACCTTCTATAATTAAAAACTTCTATTTATTACCTCCTTTTCTTATAATATTTTATTTATTAAGTAGCTTAATAAGTCCTTTTTATTAAAATTATATCTTTTATTATATTTAATTAATAATATTCTTATAACTCTTTAATTGCTTTCTTCTCTTTCTACTTTATTTTGAATACCTTTATTAATTTTAATAATAAGATTACTTCTTAAAGGAGTTTTATTTACTTTAATTAAAATTTAATAGATTAGAATTATTTTAGGTAATCTATCTTTATTAATTAATAAGCTATTATATAAATATTCCTTAATTTAATTAATATTTCTTTAAAGTTATAAGTTCTAGCTTCCCTAATTAAGTTTAATCTTAACAACTATAATTTTAAGTAAAAGAGGAGGATATACTTTATATCCTATTTTATTTAATTATAATTTTATTTAAAGTCTTAAATCCTTAGGATATTAACCTTAAGTAAAAATACCTTAAAGCTATTTTTCCTATTATAAAGTTAAGTTATTAATAACCTCTTTACCTTCCTTAAGTCTTAATAATAATTAATATAATTACTTAAAAGGGGGCCTTTAATTATTAAGGCTTAATTTTCCTTTAAGATAATTATTTAATAGGCCTTTTATTACTCCTCTTATTAAAGCTATTTCTAATCCTTTACCTTTATTAAGATATTATCAATATCTTAAAACTCCTTAATATTCCTTATTAAATTATATTAATAGGCTTTTTAATAGGTACTTATTATTACTTAATCCTAACTTATAACTTTAAGCTCTTATAAGGCTTATTTCTCCTTTTCTTATATTAAAGTAAGGGCCTAATATCCAATTTTATTATACTTCCCCTTTAATTAATATTAGATCTTCTTATTCTTTATTATTATACTTATATAAGTATTATAAAGTACTTAATATTTTATTATTAAGTTATTAAGTTATGCTTAAATTAAGGAAGTTATTACCTTTACCTTTACCTCTAATATTAATATTAATATAACCTTATATATATTAAGAATTAACCTTAAGTAATTATTTTATATTATTATTGAAGTTTATATATAAATTTTTATAATATTAGCTATTCCTCTTAAATAATATTATATTAGGATTATAAATATAAATATTAATTAGACTATTATATTATAAACTATCTTATATCTTATAAAGGTTACGCCTTAAGTTAAGCTTATTAGATACTTAAGTACCTAAGATTAAGTAATAGCCCTTATTTTAATTTAAGTAATATATAAGCCTTAATAGAGTTTTAAGTTACTATATAATCCTAGAACTTATATATTTATACTTAAGGCGACTTTTATACTATTAAATTAAATTATTTTTAATATATTAAATTTCTTTAATATTCTTAAGAGGTAGATTAATTTATATTTCTATAATATAAATATTATATTATAAGTCCTTACTTATCTTTAATAAATTTAATAGGCCTTTTTAAGTTAATAATAATTTTCTTTAATAGACTTATTATATATTAAGAGGTAGATATTATTGATAAAACCTCCTACTTATATAAGGAGTTTAATCCTCGCGTATTCCTTAATTAATAACTTATTAAAGAATAGGAAAAGGATTAATAAGATTAAGGAGCCTTAAGGAATCCTTATTCTTACTTCTTTTATTTAATTAATTCTTATCCTTATTATAATAGATATTACCTTTCCTTAAAGGAAGCTTATAATTTAGGTTATAATTATTAATAGGACTCCTTTTACTTTAAGGTTATAAAGTAATTTATTATATAATATATTATTAAAGGCTCTTATAATATTTAATAATAATAGGCTTATAATATTCCTCTTCCCCTAATTTTATATTATATAGATTAGGTTTATTAAGGTCTTAAAGGCTATTTTTATTAATTTATCCTTCCTTACTCCTATTTATTATTTTAGGAGGAGCTTATAATATTTTATAAGGTTATTAAAGTATTTAAATATTACTATCTTTAAAGCTTTCCTTAATATATTAAGTAATATTATTAATTAATATATTTTTAACTTTAAATAATCTAGCTTTTTTAACTTTTTTAAGATAATTATATTTACCTCCTTAAATTACTTTAAGTAATATCCTTTATTTAGGTAGGCTTAAAAGAGCCTTATTACTACCTTAATTAAGCTTTTATATAAGATATATAGGAACCTATTTATAATCTTAAGGTCCTTATTTATAATTAAGTAATAGATTACCTTCTAAACTTCTTTAAGTTCTAAGGTAATATAAAAGTTAATTAGGATAAGATATATTATATCCTTAATATCCTTTAAGTTAGCTTAAGGGGGGGGAGGGAAAAGGATTTTCTTAAGTATCCTTATTTTCCCCTTAAAGTTAATAGCCTTCCCGCCCTCCCTATCTTTAAGGGCTAGGAATTAAGGGAGCTTTCTAAGGAATATATTACTCTCTTTTCCTTATTATATTAACTTCTAGACGCCTATCTTTCTTAATAATTTAATATATAGGTTTTCTTAAGTATTAAGACTTTATCCTTATTTACCTTTTAAAGCCTCCCCTTTATAATAGTTATTTAATAAAGTTTATAATCTCTTAAGGCTTTCTTTAAGGCCTTTATTACCCTTATATAATTTATTATCTAATATAACTTAAAGCCTTTAAAGGGTCTTATATTAAAAATAATATTATTTATAATTTCTTAGAGTATTATAATTAATATATTTATATATATATTAATATTAATATTTTCTATATAATTTTAGTAGGTATTAATTTAAAATTCTAGCTAGGATAATTATTTATATATTAATATCCCTTTTTATCTCCTTAAAGTTAGCTCTCTTTTAGGCCTATTTCTTATAAGATTTTAGCTCCTCTTATAACTATTCTAAGGAGGTATATATTAGGAGGTAATTAAATTTAAAATTAAGTTTTAATTTAACCTTATATCTTAATATTATATTATATATATCCTTAATAAGGAATATTAAGTTAATTATATTTTATACTCCCTAGCTCTAGCTCTATTATATTATTAAGCTCTAAGGTATATTAAGTTTTATTTCCTATTATCCTATTACCTCTAATAACTTATTTATTATTATATAGTAGGTATACCTACCTAGGTTATTTTATTATAAGTAATATAAATTAAAGTTATTAATTATTATATATTCCTTATCCTTATTAAGTATCCCCTTAAGGGCTAAGATTAAAGATAGGTTACATTAGTAAATTAGGAGAGCTAGCCCTAAGTCTAGCGGGCGGCCTAGGGCTTCTAGGACTAATCTACGTATATCTTAGCCTTAGTAAGCCCTAGGCTAGTTAGGCTATTACTAAGTAGCCCTAGGCTCCCTAGGCTCCCTAGGCTAGTTAGGTTAAATCGATCTCTATTAGGCTTAGTCGGGCTAAGTTAGTAAGGGACTTATTATAATTATACGCTATACGCTATACGCTATATACCTGCGCACGCCCTAACGTACGCTAGTAGGGGATATTAGATATATACCCCCGTGAGAACTTTATCCTAATCGCCCGAATCTACTATCGTAATTTTAGTAGCGTTAGGCCCTGGAACGTAGTAGCTCTAGCGAGTACTTACGGGAGGCTATACGTTAAAGGAATATCATTATTAGGGGTCTTAGTAGCCCGCGTACAGGCTAATTAGCATAAGGTAGTCCTAGGCCTATCCTAGACGCATTTATAACCTGATAATTTAGCGGGTCATCCCTGATTTACTAATGTATTATTAAAAGTTAAGCTTATTAAGTATAAATTATATATATTATAAATTTAAAGGATTATCTCCTATAATATAAGAGTTTCTTTAATTCCTTTAAGTTAGTCTTAGGGGTTATAGATTTATATTTATAATAAGTAAAGGTCTCCTCTATTATATTATACCTCCTAAGACTCTAGGTTTAATCTTTTATTTATATAAAAGTAGATTCTTACCTCTAAATTATTATAATATATTAAATAAAAGTTATTTATATTATAATTATAAGATATATTATTTATTAAATTCTTAGCTAATTCTTATATAATTAATATATTTATATCTTAGGCTTTATTATTTTTTAGGAGGGATATTATTATTATATCCTTTTTTTCTATATATTATATTATAGGATTTTTAATCCCTTTATATTACTTATTAAGTAGATAAGGGTTAATTCTCCTCTTATATATTTATATTTTAATTAGGGGTTAAGGTAGACTCTTTCTTTTATTAATATTATTAAGGATTTATTAAAAGGGGTAGCTAATTAAGCTTAAATAAAGATAAATTTATTAACCTCCTTATTATACTTAATATAAGTATATTATTTACTTTAAGTATTATATCTCTAAGCGCCTTATACTTTATATTATATATTATTATTTAAAATTCCTTTATATCTTAATAACTTCTTATTATAAATAATATAATATATATAACCTTTATCTTTAATATATTCAAGTATTTTAACTTTACTCCTAATTTAACCTTTATTTTCTTTATCTCCTTTTACTTAATTAGGTAATTTTTAGATTATATTAGGTATTTACCTTTATAAATTATATATTACTTTATTATACTTAAGCTATTCATATAGTTATTAATTAGGTAATCTTTAATATATTTATTATACTTTATTAATTTTATATAAATATTATTAATATATTTATATATATAATAATTAAAGTATTATTTAAGTATTATATCCCTTTCCTACTTAATATAAAAGAGGAGTATATCTTTTATTATTATCCCCTTATTAATCAACTTATTTATTATCTTAAGATTAATAACTTTTATAATTAATAAAGAGAATTTCTTCTCTTTATTAATTATATTTAGATTATATATAAAGGCTAGCTATTTGACTTTAATTATCTTTAATTAAGGATATAATTTTTTATTAATTCTTTTTTATTCTTTTATTATTATATTTTAATCTTTATTATTAATTATTATCTTCTTAATATTATAAATTATTATTTTTAATATTTATTAAAGTATTTATATTAATTTATATATTTTTATAACTTATCTTTTTATTCTTTTTAATTCCTCCCTTACTTTTATTATAAAGGTATAAAAAATAATATCCCCCCTCTTTATTTAATAAGTTATAATAATAAAGTTTATAACTCCTCTTATAATATAAAATATTTATATAAATTATATAAATATAATTTATAATAGTTATTTCCTCTCTTTAATATTATTAATCCTTATTATAATTTATTTAACCTTCCTAATATTTTCTATTTTTAATATAAGTTAGGCTAAGGGTATTTATAACCTTAATATAATATATTATATAATTTATACTTAATTATTTATTCCTCTTTATATTATTAATAACTTTAATATATTCTTTCTTTTAAATTTTATTATAATAGCGCGTCCTTTAATATTATAATTAATATAAGTATATAATTAACCTATTATATTTTAATAAAACTTTTATAATATCTTACTTATTTACTTTTATTTTATTTTTTATTTTATTTTAAGGAGTTTATATAGCTCTTATTTTTTATTTTTTATTTAATTTATTTTATTTATTAAACCTACCTTTTTATCCTCCATTTATAAACGCGTTATTATATTATTTTTATTACCTCCTTTATTTAATTTATTACTACCTTTACTATTATATCCCCCTCGCTAAGTACACCCTTCCTTCCCCTCTTTAATTTACTCCCCTCTTATCTAGTACGTCTATTCGCCTATACGGCCCGCTATATTCGCTATCTCCGTCGCTATTAATCTTATATATATATATATATTATAACTCCATAAGTATACTATTATTATATTATTATATTATTATTTATTAATAAATTAATATATAATAAAATTATAGCTTTTAACTTTAATATATATTTATATACACCTACTCCAAGATAGTATATTAATATTAATAGTATGTTATATTTACCTTATAAGACTTATCTTCTAAAAGGGCTTAATAATTATATTAAAAATAAGGCCCCTCATTATACTTAATATATTAATAGCCGTTATAATATTAATTATTATATAAAGGTAAGTACCTTAATAGCTCTTCATTAGTATATTAATTAATTTATAATAAATTCCTCTAGCGTTATATTACTATATAAGGTAGACTATTAATATTATTACCTAATATAGTATAATAATAATATAAAAGAAGAAGAGAAAGAAGCTTAATAAATTAATTATTTAATAATATAAAGTATACGGGTAGATAGTAATTATAATTAGGTTTATATTTAATATAATTAATACTTTAAACGTACGCGTTAAGGAATTAGAGGGCTAGGTAAAAGTCTTATAAATTAAGCTTAATAGCTTATAATAATATAAAGAGGAATTAATATTATTAGAACCTTACTAGCGTCTTCCTTATAAGCCTATTAAGCTTATAAGACTAAGCTTATATAATCTTTAATAGGACTTTATATTTAATAATAGTTCTAATAAATATACTTAAGATATTAATAATAAATTAGGGCCTAAATTTAAAGGCTTTAATTAATTAATCTTTATAATTACGCCTTAATATAAATAAGTTATTAATATATCTTATTTAATATTAGACTTTATAAGGTATAAAGTACCTAAGCTTATTACTTAATAATATATCCCTAATATCCTTATTAAATTATATTAAGATTAATAGTATTCTTCTAAATATAATATATTATAACTATTATAATTATATAAATAAATATAATAAAAGTATATTCTTACCTAAACTACTTATATAAGTAAGTATAATTATATAAAAGATAATTATAATATAAACTTATTAAATATATACCTACTTTACCTTATAACTTATTATATTACTATTACTTACTAATTATATATATTATTAATTAAATATCTTTATTATATTTACACTTATTACCTACTTATATATTATAAAATTAAATTAACTTATATATCTTATTAAAGTCTTTATTAAAGTCTTTATTAACTATATTTATTATCTTAGCCTATTTATTTAACCTTATATTAGATACCTTATTTATTATTAATCTTATTAATAATTTCTTTAATATCCTATCATTCCTTTTTTTTAAATAAGTTTAAGAGCTTATATAAAGGTATTTACTAATTTATTATAATTATAAAGATAATAAGGTTTTAATAATAAAATATAAAATATATTATAGATTTTATAAATTTTATAAATTTAAGATAATAATAAGTAATATATTTATACTCCAATTTTATCTATAATTTTAAAGGGCCTTATAAATTATAAGATAATTTCTTATTTAGGTATCTTGATTTAAAATTCTTTATAATTAATATTATTATTTTATTAATATTATATATTTATAACTTATAATTCTTATTATAATATTTAACCTAAGATTCTTATATAATTTAAAGGTATTTAATAGCTTTATCCCTTATAATTTATAATAATTTAATCCTTTTATTTATATTAAGTACCTCTTCTTTTAAGGATTTATCCTTAAGTTCTTAATAGATTTTAGGGTAATATTTATATATAAGGTAGAATAGTATTATTTTTATAGAGGAATAATAATTATTTATATATATAAATTTAATTATAAGTAATTATTTAATCTAATTAATTTAAATATTATTTATAAAGATATATAAATAATATTTAAATATCTAATTTTAATACTTAATTTATTTATCTATTTATAAATAGAAGGTAGTATTAAGGCGCCTCTTAATTTTAAAGTAAAAGTAAATAGCTAATTAAAAGGTATTAATAAATATAGAGCCTTTATTATTAATAATACTATTTAATATATTATATTAATATACTATTTCTTGATAAAATACTTTTCTTAATTAAGGAATATTAATAGGAATATTAATAGGAATATTAATAGGAATATTAATAGGAATATATTTTACTATTTTAATAAATTAATTTATAATAATAAGACTTAAGTTATAAATTATATTTTTATATTTATTAAAAGATAAACTTATAATAAAGTTTATAGAAATCTCCTTTTAAGGCTTATTTAAAATTAAAAGAGAATTAAATTTATTATAAATATAATAATAAGATAACTTAATTTATTAATAAATATTATAAGTTTAATAATATTTAATAATTTGAATTAAGCTTCTATTTTAATAATATCTATAAATAAGAAGATTATATATCTTCTTAATATTAAAATAACTTATTAAAGGGTTATTATAATTATAATAAATAAGCTTACTTTATAATACTTTATCTCTTAAGATATAAAAATAACTATTAAATATTAATAATCCCTTGAAATTTAAATTCTATACTTATAATTAATTATAATAATATATTATTAATACCTTTAAGAAAAACTTTACTTAATTATTATATTTTTAAATATCCTTGATAAGAGTTTTTATAAGCCTTTAAATATTATTATAAAGAGCTTCCTTTAATATATTTTTTATATCCTTTTTAAGTATAATAACTTAAATACTTATAATATAAAATATAAGTATTATAATTATAATAATATCTTTAATTTCTTTAAAGTCTTTATTCCTTTAAAGAATAAGTTTATTTTATAATATTAATAATAATTTTATATTTAAAAGAGACTTTCCCTTATAATTAAGGTAATAAAATAATATATTTATAAGGTTTAACTTCCTTAAGTAATAAAATATTTTTAAGTTATAAATAATAAGCTTTAATACTTATTATATTTATTTAAAGTTAAATTGTTTTTACTTTATAAACCCCTTAAGGTTATTATAATTAATTTATATTTTAATAATAAACTTATTAGCTTTTAAGTAATTTTATTACTATTTTTTTATTATTATAATAATAAGTAATTCCTAATTATATATCTTATAATTTTATTTTAAATTAATTAATCTTTAAGATTAAAATATAATAAATTATTAATATCTATCTTAATTTTATTATAATAAAACTACTCTTATAATAAATTTTAATATATTAATCTCTATATAAAATACCTTTATAAGATTATAATAATAAAGAAATAATATAAAGATAAAGATATTTTATAATATTTAAAATACCTTTTTAATACTTATTATTTAATTTAATAGCTTAATCTTTTTATTATCTTTACTTCCTTTAAGTAGGCTTATAAGTAGCTCTATTATATAAGAATAATTATAAATAAATTTATAATAAAAATTTATAAAGCTTAAAAAGATTTATATATTTTAATAGATTTTAAGTTAAGGCTATTCCCTAATAATCTTTATATACTCAAGATCTATCTTAATAATAAATCTTAAAATAATAAATCTTAAAATAACAAATCTTAAAAATTAAATTTACTTAATATTAAATTAATATTTTTTAAGATTAATAAATAATAAGAACTATTATAACTATTTTAATATTTATTAAATATATTATTAATAGTCTACTAGGCGAGAATTATAAATTAGGATAATATTTAAGTATATTATATATATTATATTAATAAGTCTTATAAGGGCCCTATTAATATAAGCCTAAAATATAATTAATATATTAATAAGCTTAAAAGGTATTATTAAATATTTAAAATAGTTATAATAAGTATAAAAAGTAATCTTTTATTTATTACCTTCTTTAATATAGATTTTATAATAGGTATACTTAAGGTCTAACTTTATAAAGATATTAAAATTATTTAAATAATTTAATATCTTAATAATTAAAGGTAATAAGTATTTATTTTTTAGAATTATTATATTTAAACCTTTATAATTTATATATAAATATAGCTTATTATCCTTCTTTAATATAAAGAGGATAAGTACTTTAATTAAAGAAATAAAGTAATAAATAAAGCCTTTTTATAAAGAATCTTTAAAATAATATTATAATTCTATTAATTTAATTTAAAATAAATTATAAGGAGGCTTATAAAGTAGCTTCTTACCTTTTATAAAATTAATAATATAATTACCTTCCTTAAATATTAATAAAGTACCTATTTTATTATTAAAGAAGATATTAATAAAGCCTTAAAGCTCCTTAAAGATCTTAAAGTTATTATTAATAAATTTACTTATTATTATATTAATATATATAATAACAAATATATCTAGCTCTTTTTAAATATTTTAAGTAAACAATTAGGGCTTATTAATTTATATTATATTAATATTAACTTTAAAGTATTAATATTCTACCTTTAAGTTTAATAAAATATATTAATTCTTTAAGTTAAATATATTAAAAATAATATTAAGGCCTTATTAATTTATTATATAAAAAAGAGTAATATATTCCTTTTTATAATCCTAATTATTTATTAATTAATAATATAATTAATAGGCTTTATAAATATATATATTACTTTTACTTAATATTTATACTTATAATAAGATAATATTATAAGGTTTTATATCCTATTCAATTATAAACTTTGATAAAATTAAATTTAAATAAGATTTGAAATTTAAAAGTATTATTACTTAATATTAATTATCTTAAAGATTTACCTAATCCTTTATTATAATAAAGGATATTACCTCTATTAATTAAATTTCTTATTCTACTTTTAAGGTAGTTATAAGGCCTAATCTTTTTTTATTAATACTATATTAATAGAGCTTATATAGGTTTATAACTTATTATAATTAAGGTAATTAAGTTAAATATAACCTTCTTTTTTATGATAATAATATATTATTATATTATCCTTAATATCTTTAGCCTTTTACTTTAACTTATCTCTTTTAGATTATAACTACTTACTACTATTAGAATTTAAATCTTTAGGCTTTAAAATATAATCTTTTAAAGGTTTTCTATTACCTTATAACTTTAATTTAAAATTATTTAAAGATTTTCCTTATAAGCCTAAGCCGCTATTATAGTAACTACGCTCTATTATATTCTTAAGTATAATAGTTTAGATAAAGATTTCTTTACGCCCTTTAAATATATTATTAATACTTAAAATCTTATTTTTTAGCTTTATTTTAAACTTTATAAGAGAAAACTAGGCCTTATACTCCTTATAAAAAGGTAATAAATTAGACTCTAACTCCTTTAAATAAGATTTAAAACCTAAGACCTTTTAATTAATTTATTAATATATTACCTCCTATCTTTTATAAATAAAAAGATAGTGGCTAGTTAAATTTATAATTAAATTTAAAAGGAATTATTTAAAGAATTTAAAAATAACTTTATTAAGATTATTAACTTATTCATAGAAATATTACTATATTTTAAGATTATCTTTTAAGAAGTTTACATAATAAATTATATAAGACTTTAATATAATAAAGTATTTAATAAATATTATTAATTTAACTTTAACTTTATAGAATTAATAAATATACTCCCCCTTAAAGGTATCCTTATAAATATATATCTTTTTTAGGTAAAGAATATATATCTATATCTATAATAATATAAATAAGATAGTAGTTATATTTATTATTAAGATTTTAATAGCTTAAGCGTTTTAGAGTTAATTAATATAAATTATTAAAGTAATTAATTTATCCTTTTTTAAAAATAATTATTTTCTCCTCTAATATTAATAAAGAGCCTTTAATATTTAATATTAATATTTAGGATAATTATATTAAATTATAATATATTATCTTAATAATATTTATTAAAGATATTATCTTAAAAGACTTCTTTTATATTATTATTAAAGTTAATATATAAATTATAAAGAGAAGTTAATATTATAATAATTTTAGGCCTTTTCTTTAAGAAAAATAAAGAGATTAAAATTATAAGATTAAATATTATTAAGTTTAAGCTAATAACTTAAAAATATAAAAGATATAAAATTAAGTAATATAACTTAATATAAGGTATAATATCTTAATATCTTAAGTAATATATATATTAAAACTAATTTCTAAAGAACTTAGGAAAATATAAGGGAGTACCTAAATAATATATATCTACTAAGATATAGCTTAATATTATATTAATATTATCCTGTATTTATAAGGAAGGTCTATAAGTAGGACTTAGCGTTCCTAAGGACGAATATTAAAATATAATATACCTAGTAAATCTATACTTATAATAATTAATAATATTAATAGTAGTAGTTCTTTAATATTATTATTAAAAATTAGATATAAAAATTAATTAAATTATTATATATATACTCTCTTACTTATATTTATAATATAATTAAATTAAATTATATCTTAAATTAAGTTAAATTTTATCTCTATTATTTATTATCTATAAATTATATTATAATCTTATTATAACTTAAATATAAGCTTTATATTATTAAATTATTTAATAAGAACTATTTATATTATTCTATCTAAAGCTATCTAATTTAATAATATATTATATATTATATAACTTTATAATCTATCTTATTCTTTCTTTTATATAATATTATTTAATTATTAACTTTAATATTTAGATTATAAAACTTTAATTAATTATTATAATACTATTAGAACTATACCTAATATACTTAAGTATTATACCTAAGTATTATACCTAAGTATTATTATACTAGGCCTAAGATAGCTAGTATAAGGTCTTAGTATATATAGTTACTAGTACTTAATAGCTATATCTTATATATATCTTATATTCTTTAACTAGTTATCTTAATTTATATATCCTTATAACTTATCTCTAGGCTAGTTTTAATATTATAATTAGCTTATTTTAATTTGTCCTTATTAATTAGTAAGGTAAAATAATTAATTAATAGCCTATATTTTAAGTAAGTATAAATCTTATTAATAATATTAATAAGGAATTAAGATTAACTTATATTATATAAGTTAATAATAAAGAAATATACTAGTTATTTATATTATAAATAAGATTATTAGAAAAGAACTTATACTAGAAGATCCTTTATCTTATATTTATAAAGTAGAATAAGTATATAAGAAATTTAATATCCTACCTTTAAAAAACTATTTAATATAATAATATAATATTTACTCCTTTTATAAATAATACTAGTAGAAAGAGTAATATTAAAATATCCTTTTATAAATAGATTACATTAAATAGATAAAGAATAACGCTAATTAATAATTATGAAATAAAGAACTTTTAAATATTATGAAATTTTTCCTTAAAAGTAATACTTACTTTAATAATACTAATTTTATCTATTATAAGAATAAAGATCTTAGCCTAAATTCAGCCTTATATCTCTACGCGTTAGATTATTAGCCTTATATTATAATAACTCTAGTTATTATACCTTTAGATCTAAATAATAATATTAATAATCTCTTAAGGAAGATTAAAGACTATTATTAATTTATATTATTAGAGGATACTTTATTAGATAAAGATAAAATTTCACTCCTTTAAATATTATTTCTATTATATAATTATAATATTAGGTAAAGTATAACTCCTAGGAGGTATTAAATATCTTAGATCTATTAAGGATAGAGTAAGATAAGTCCCTTAAGTATATTTAAGATTAAAAGATAAATAATAATAAGTATAAATTAGAAATTATTATAAATATTAATTATATTAATTCCTAGGATATCTTAATTTATATCCTCTAAGAGTAATTATTATTAATATAAATAGAAAAGGTATAATTATTAATAATACTTAATTAGATTAAGATAGAATAGTTATTAGATAGTAATTATAATATTATTCTTATTATTTAAGTAGGTAATATTATTATATTAATCTCCTTTTAATTAATTATCTTTAGTAGTATTAATTTAGGATTATTTAAGAAGAGACTATTAATAAAGTTTCTAGACCCTCTTATATTTATTAATAAAACAGATCCTACTTAGGATAGCTAGGTCTTAAAGATATATAATAAATTAATAGCTAATATAAATTACTATCCTACTATTATATTAAAGTGAATATATATTTAAATTTATATTATAAGTCTTATAGAGTCTTATTTATAAGTATAATTATTTAAGGATATTAAGGTACTATATTTATCCTTTATAAATATTTTAGATTACCTTATATAAATTATAATAATCTATTCTATATTACTTATAATAAGACTTAAATTTAGTTACTAATATAAGGTATAAATATATTTAATATCTTTTAATCCTTACTTACTAGGCTATTAATAAGTCTAGATTAGAATAATAAAACGCTTATATCTTTATTAAATTAAAAAGTTTTTAAGTATTTATATTAGACTATTTATTAAGACTTTACAAGATATATTTATATTATTCTTATAAAGATAATTAGATATAATATAATTATAAGTTAGATAAAGTAGACTTTAAAAGTAGTTAAAGATAAAGAGATATTAATTTCCAAGTATAAGATTAAGTTTATATAAGTTAATAATCTAGTTATTTTATATAAAATATCTAGATCCTTAGTTTTATTATTATTAAAGAGTAATATCTTTACTTAATAATAAGATATAAATATTAGTAATTGCTTTATTTATTATAAATTAGGTTACATTTTAGTAGAGTATCCTAATAAGTTTATAGTAATAGTTAAAGGAGGACTAATAGTAGTAAAGATTAATAAGTTATAAATTAATAATTATCCCCCTTAGAATATAATTACCTTTAGTAAGAAGGAGGATAATAAGAATAATAGTAATAAATTAAAAAATACCTAACCTCTTATAAAATCCTATTAGGAGGTAAATATAAGATATATACTATAAGGATAGATTGTAGTAGGATTATATACGAAGATAATTAGCTAAGGAGTAATATATATATATATATATATATATTATAGGCCGTAGTATATATACGCCTTATACGCTACTATATAGCCTACTTAGTAGACCTTCCTTATAAATACGGGGTAATATTAGTATAATATTAGGCTATATCTTAATAGATATATATTATTTAGATACTCCCTTATATTTTCTTAAGTTCCTTAGAAATTAATTCTAATATATATATTACTTAAGATATTAGTATATTATACCTTATATTAAGTTATATTATTTAATTTTATATCTTTTATATTTTTAAGCTTTTAACTTAAAGTTAATAATATTTAACTTTATAATTTTAATCTCTTTACCTTTCTTAAAGAAAAGGCTTAAAGTTATTATAATATTAACTTCTCTTTATACTTTATATATTAATCCTAATAATAATATAAAAGAAATCCTTTAAGATAATATCCCTAATAAATACTATTAAAGTAATATATTATAATTTAATATAATTATCTTAAATATTAATATTAAATATTAAAGGCTCTTTATTAATATTAGAAGAGAAAATTATTATTTAAAGGAAGAGGATAAGTTAGCTACTGTAATAGTTTATATTAATTAATTTTAAAATACTTAGGCTATTAGAGTTTTAATAATAAATATAATTATTATCTTATTAATATTATATATATATTCTTCGCCTAAAAAAGATATATATTTATAAGGATATCTTTAAAGAGGAGTATATTTATTAATTTTATAAAGTTAAGGTTAAATTTATTAAATTTATTAAATATTTTATTATATTAAAGTCTTATATAATTTATTATATAAACTCCTTAGAGGATAATCTTAAAATGTAATAATATTCTTATTAATAAGTTAATAATCTTAATAAGGTTACTTTTAAATTTTCTAAATAATTCCTTTTAAATTTAATTATAGATCTAATTAGCTATTATCTCCTTATTTATAAAAGATAGGAGGTAATATATTAATAAATTAATTAAAAGGTCTTAAGTTTTAAGTCTTATTTAGAGGAGTTAGAGTCTAATTTATTACCTTTTTATAAGGAGTATAAGGCCTAGTTTTTTCTTATAAAGCTTAAAACAGAGCTAAAAAAAAGATTAGGCCTTATAACTACCTTAGAAGCGGGGGAAGAAATCTAATTAATAGAGGTAATATCCTTTATTATAATAAAGGGTTAGGTAAATCTTTAAGATAATTAATATTAAGTAATAGTACTTTTAGACTTTAAGTCCTATTTAAATTTAATTTTATTAAAGTTTATAATTTAATAGGATATAAAACCTTATAATATTATCTTATTATAAGTATAAATATTAAGTAGAAGTAATATATATATTTATAAAGCCTATTAATTATATTATTAATAAATAAATAATTAAGATTATAAAAAGGAATATATTACTCTTTTTTATATAATATATTAATAAGGCCTTAATATTATTTTTAATATATTTAACTTAAAGAATTAATATATTTTATTAAACTTAAAGGTAGAATATTAATACTTTAAAGTTAATATTTATGTAATATAAATTAATAAGCCCTAATTATTTATTTAAAATATTAAGAAAGAGCTAAATATATTTACTATTATATATATTAATATAATAATAAGTAAATTTATTAGTAATAATCTTAAGATTCTTAAAGAGCTTTAAAACTTTATTAATATCTTCTTTAATAATAAAGTAAGTATTTTATTTATATTTAAAGAAAGTAATTATATTATTAATCTTATAAAAGATAAAGAGTTATCTTATAAACCTCTTTATAATCTATCTTAAATTAAATTAATAAGATTATAGTATTATTTTAAAGATTCTTTATAAAAAGGCCTTATCTATTACTTTATCTCTTTAATTAAAGTACTTATCCTCTTTATATCAAAGAAAAATAGTAAGTTATATTTATATATAAATTAAAAAGATTTAAATATAATAACTCTAAAAAATAGATACTTATTATTTTTAATTATTAAGATATTAAACTACTTAAGCGGTTTTAAAATCTTTTTAAAAATAGATTTTAAGGATACTTATTATAAGATTTATATTAAAGAAGGTAATAAATAGAAAATTATTTTTTATACTTATTATAATTACTTTAAGTATTTAATTATACCTTTTAGGCTTATTAATATATTAATTATATTTTAAGCCTATATTAATAGGGCCCTTATAAGACTTATTAATATAATATATATAATATATTTAAATAATATCGTAATTTATAGCTTTAACCTAGCGGATTATTAATAATATATTTAATAAGTCTTAAAATAATTAAAATAATTCTTATTATTTATTAATTTTGAAAAGTATTAATTTAATATTAAATAAGTTAAGTTTTTAAGATTTATTATTTTAACCTCTAATATTAAGATAGATCCTAAGTATATAAAGACTATTAAGAATTAGCCTTAATTTAAATCCTATTAAGATATATAAGTCTTTTTAGGCTTTATAAATTTTTATTATTAATTTATTTATAATTACTCTAATATAATAGAGCTACTTATAAGCCTACTTAAAGAGAGTAAGATTAATAAAAGGATTAGGCTATTAAATTAAATTATTATTATTAAAAAGATATTTTAAATATTATAAAATACCTTTACCTTTATATTATTTCTTTATTATTATAACCTTATAAAGATACTTTATATAAAAATTAATATATTAAACTTTATTATAAGGATAATTTTATTATAATAAGATAAAGATAGATATTAATAGCCTATTATATTTTAATCTTAAAAATTAATTAATTTAAGATAAAATTATAAGATATATAATTAGGAATTACTTATTATTATAATAATAATAAAATAGTAGTAATATTACCTAAAAGGTAATAAGTTTATTATTAAAATATAAATTAATTATAATAACCTTAAGGGGTTTATAAAGTAAAAAGAACTTAATTTTAAATAAATATAATAAATATTAAAGCTTATTACTTATAACTTTAAAATATTTTATTATTTAGGGAAGTTAAACTTTATAATTATAGTATCTTATTACCTTAATTATAAGGGAAAGTCTCCCTTAAATATAAAGTTATTATTAATATTGTAAAATAAGCTTACTCTTTAAAGGAATAAAGATCTTAAAGAAATTAAAGATATTATTATAATTATAATACTTATATTTTATATTATAAGTATTTAAGTTATTATACCTAAAAAGGTTATAAAAAATATATTAAAGGAAATTCTTTATAATAATACTTAAAGGCTTATAAAAACTTTTATTAAGAATATTTAAAAATATAATAATTAAATAAAGTTATTCTTAAAGGTATTAATAATATACTATTATAATTAATTATAAATATAAATTTTAAATTTTAAGAGATTATTAATATTTAATAATTACTTTTATATCTTAAGGAATAAAATATTATAAAGTAAATTTATTTATTATTATTATAATAATCCTTTAATAAATTATTTTAATACTAAGAAGATATATAATCTTCTTACTTATAAATATTATCAAAATAAAAGCCTAATTTAAGTTATTAAATATTATCAAATATATAATATTTATTAATAAATTAAATTATCCTATTATTATATTTATAATAAACTTAATTCTCTTTTAATTTTAAATAAACCTTAGAAAGAGATTTTTATAAATTTTATTATAAGTTTATCTTTTAATAAATATAAAAATATAATTTGAAACTTAAGTCTTATTATTATAAATTAATTTATTAAAATAGTAAAATATATTCCTATTAATATTCCTATTAATATTTCTATTAATATTCCTATTAATATTCCTATTAATATTATATAATTAATAAAAGTATTTTATAAAGAAATAGTATATTAATATAATATATTAAATAGTATTATTAATAATAAAGGCTCTATATTTATTAATACCTTTTAATTAGCTATTTACTTTTACTTTAAAATTAAGAGGCGCCTTAATACTACCTTCTATTTATAAATAAATTAATTAATTAAGTATTAAAATTAGGTATTTAAATATTATTTATATATCTTTATAAATAATATTTAAATTAATTAGATTAAATAATTACTTATAATTAAATTTATATATATAAATAATTATTATTCCTTTATTGAAATAATACTATTCTACCTTATATATAAATATTACCTTAAAATCTATTAAAAACTTAAGGATAAATCCTTAAAAAAGGAGATATTTAATATAAATAAAAGGATTAAATTATTATAAGCTATAAGAGATAAAGCTATTAAGCGCCTTTAAATTATATAAAAATCTTAGGCTAGATATTATAATAAGAATTATAAGCTATAAATATATAATATTTATTATAAAGAATTTAAAGTAAAGATATTTTAATAAGAAGTTATCTTATAAGTTTATAAAACCCTTTAAAATTATAGATAAAATTAAAATATAAGTATATTATTTATTATTATCTTAAACTTATAAGATTTATAATATATTTTATATCTTATTATTAAAACCTTACTATCTTTGAAATTATAATAAATTAATAGATACCTTTATATAGGCTCCTAAACTTATTAATAATAAAGAATAATAAAAGGTTAAAGAAATTATTAATAAAATTAATAATAAATAAGGTATCTAATATAAAGTTAAATAAATAGGCTAAGATAATAAATATAATTAATAAGTATTTAATAAAGACCTTAATAAGGTATATAAGTTAACTTAATCTTATAATATATAAGCGGGTAATAAGTATAAATATAATAAAGATCTTTAATTAATAATATATATTATTAGTAAATAGCGGCGACGTAATAAGTTATAAGGTAAAGTAGGTATATATTTAATAAATTTATATTCTAATTATATTCCTTTATATAAGTAGTTTAAGTAGGAATATACTTTTATTATATTTATCTATATAATTATAATAGTTATAATATATTATATTTAAAAGAATACTATTAATCTTAATATAATTCAATAAGGATATTAGGGATATATTATTAAATAATAAGCCTAGGTATCTTATACTTTATAAAGTCTAATATTAAATAAGATATATTAATAACTTATTTATACTAAGGCGTAGTTATAAAGATTAATTAATTAAAGCTTTTAAATTTAGGCCCTAATTTATTATTAATATTTTAAGTATATTTATTAGGATTATTATTAAATATAAAGCCCGATTAAAGATTATATAAGCTTAATCTTATAAGCTTAATAAGCTTATAAGGAAGATACTAATAAGGCTTTAATAGTATTAATTCCTCTTTATACTATTATAAGCTATTAAGCTTAGCTTATAAGACCTTTACCTAATCCTTTAATTCCTTAATATATATATTTAAAGTATTAATTATAACTTATATATTAATAATTATATTAAGTATAAACCTAATTATAGCTACTATTTACCTATATACTTCATATTATTAGGTAATTAATTTATTAAGCTTCGTTTTCTTCTTCTCTTATATTATTATTATGTTATACTAGGTAATAATATTAATAGTCTACCTTACGCGGTAATATAATATTAAAAGAATTTATTATAAGTTAGTTAATATATTAATAAAGAGCTATTAAGGTACTTACCTTTATATAATAATTAATACTATAATAGCTATTAACGTATTAGGTATAAGGAGGGACCTTACCTCTAATATAATTATTAAGCCCTTTTAAAAGATAAGTCTTATAAGGTAAATTTAATATACTATTAATATTAGTATACTATCTTAAAGTAGGCGCGTATACATATATATTAAAGTTAAAAGTTATAATTCTATTATATATTAACTTATTAATAAATAAAAATATAATAATATAATAATATAATAATAATATACTTATAAAGTTATAATATATATATATATAATAATAAGATATTTATATTATATATTATAATTATTATTACTAGTATCTTATAACTAATATAAGTACTTATAAAAGAGGTTATAAGAGTTATAAAGAAGATAAAACTTTAAGATAAGAAGTTTATTAATATACTACTATATTAGCGCGTATATAACTAAAGTTATATAATTAGTAATAATAGATATTAACCTTCTAGCTTATTCTATATTAAATATTAATAAAGACTAACGTATTTATTATTATATCTTAATATATTTACCTAATAGGAGTCGCGTATTATAATACTATTAATATACGCCTACTATTTATTATTATATTTAGTATTTAGTATAATATATTAATAATAGGTAATAGTATATTATTATATTACTATAATACTATTCTATTATTAATATAAGCTATAAGTATAGTATTATAAAATACTTTATAAAGATTTAATCTACTATTAATATATACTATAACTATAATATCTTTATTAAGTAATAATAATTTTATTTTACTATTAATATATTATAGGCGTAACTATTATAAAATAGATAAGATAGTATTATTATAAATACTTATATACTATCTACCTATATAAGGATATATTTAATATACGCCTATTAAATAATATTATTACCGCCTTATAAAGGTTTTAATACGTGTATATCTTATATATAATAGCTAATACTACTATAATAATAATATATTAAATAACTCTTTTCCCTTATTTTTCCTACTAGGTTTTAAGGTTTTTTAATAAATATTTATATTATTATATCCTTAGGAACTAGGGCCTAAAAGAGGAGGTAATTATTAGGCTATAATATATATACGCCTTATATACTACTATATAATCTACTTAGTAGACCTTTCTTATAAATACGGGGTAATATTAATATAATATTAGGCTATATCTTAGCGGATATATATTATCTAGGTACTCTCCTATATTTTCCTAAATTCCTTAGAGATTAATTCTAATATATATACTACCTAAGATATTAATATACTATATCTTATATTAAGTTATATTACTTAACTCTACGTCTTTTATATTTCTAAGCCGCTAGCTTAGAGCTAGCGGTACCTAGCCTTACAATATTAATACTAATATTAACTAATACTAATACTAATACTAAAAGTAAGGCTAATATCTATAGTAGATACGTAAGGGTAATATTAGAACGTAGGACCTCCTATTCCAACCCCGCTAAGCCTAGTAATTCTAGCTTATACGTTTATTATTCTAGTAATATCTTTTACGTATATTAATAGATCTTCGTTATTATTAGATTATTAGATACCGTAGGCTAATACGTATCTTTTAGCCTACTTAGATAGATATCATAAGGGTTAATAATAGAGTGCGTAGCTTGCGAAGTAGGTTATAAAGGATATATTAAAAGAAAAGTTCCATCACGTGAGGTAGATTGCTTGGCGGCAAAACCTTAAATAGTCACAGTACTATATAGATAATACACGTTATCGGTACTGTAATACACGGCTATTGTTCGGCCCGCCACCCGTGACCATTTCCTTCTCTCCGCAGAGAACTCGTGAACAGAAGGTGATGACTGCCAAGTACAGGCCACTTACGTGTTGCTGCGGACCGACGCTTCATTTGGCGAATAGCCACAAGAGCTAATCATGGTTTTGCTTCTCAATGACCAACTTGAGCGGCGAAACGCAGACAACGATAGGCCCTTGCAATAACCCCGGGCAACGAGGTCCTATACTCTTGCCTGCAGGAAGATCTCCACTTCTCCAGCTACTGCTCTTGCAGAGCTATCGCAGACAGCCTCATGGTGCCGAAGTCAAGCCCTGTTTAGGAACTAAAGATTCGTATACCTACTGGCCAGACCCATATAATCTCTACCAAACATGTTCGCCCCGATTGTCGAGTCACTTGACTGGGCCAAGGCACACAATCCTCGCTCGATCTTTAGGAAGCGCCGCTTTAACTTCATTACCATACACTGTACATTTCAACTTTCAATAGCAGAGATCCAAGCTCATTTCGAGGCTGATCCGTGCACAGACCTCTACATCCTCTCCGCGGCAATAGTGGGTTCAATACTTTTGTATCCAGCTGGTCGCTTGGCATACATAGATGCTCTGTTTTTTGCCAGTGGGGCTGCTACACAGAGCGGGCTTAATACGTATGCGGCTCTCCTCATTTGGGGTTCCACACGCTGAAATTGTGGCAGCGTGAACGTCAATGATATCAATACCTACCAGCAGGTTGGCACCTTCCCACCCCACTAATCTGAACGCAAGATACTGACTTTCCCCGCATGTTGTCCTCTATATTATGGGAATGGTCTGCACGCCCATTTTCATCAACACATTCGTCGTTTTTGTCAGACTCTACTGGTTCGAGCGCAGATTCCAGAACGTTGTAAGAGAGGCTCGTAATTTCCGACGCACGAAGTCACGAAGTAAGACTGAGCCCATGGATGACTTAAATCCCAGTCTTGGGGAAACGGGTATTCGTGGCCGTAACATAGTGGTGCTACACAATGGGGATATACATACAAGCAGCAATGGCAAGGGAGTAAATACAGAGGAGCCTGACGCATCGGGACACAAAAGCGAAGAATCGCACACAGCATCTTCTACTAGTCACGGAGATACTAAAGCAGCTGTCCCCCATGCAGTCAACTTACCACCCCAGCGGCTGCCAACTTTACGTCGAGACATCACTTTCGCGGACGAGGTCACAAGACCTAAAGGGGAGGACTTGAGGCCTCCCATGTTGCCCCAACGTTTAAGCCCAGAAGAGCACATCATATTCCTGGAGAATCAAAGGAATCCAAAGGATAAAGGAACGCTTCGGATACCTGGCCCTCGGGACTTTGATCGCGGCAGCGTGCCGGAGCCACTGAACGATGAGAATGATGGTTGGCAGCTTAGTAATCAGCCTACGAGCCCCATGGAGCTGAAGGGAAATGTAAACGAAGATAGTGTGAAACGAAGCGTCACAATTGACGAGCCTGATCATCCTCGCCTTCGGGTGAACACGGGTACATTTCCAAAGCTCTCTATACGAAAGAGCGGTACTTCGGA
>JAABUL010002710.1_pt1 | contig 28533 bp, 26 predicted proteins | sample 5559151 | NCBI WGS metagenome assembly JAABUL01 (sample SAMN10711876, study PRJNA513368) | rock metagenome | isolation source: Antarctica rocks | place: Antarctica: Victoria Land, Pudding Butte sud
CACGGCGACCGCGTTCATGTCGCCCAGCGACACAAACAGGCCCGGATTGAAGGCGTCGTTGGAGAGCGCGAGGCCCGTCGGCGTCACGCCCGCCAGGTCTTTGGCGCCGCTGGGGCGCAGGTTCACGGTGCCGGTGATCGTATCTGTGCTTGTGCTGATCACCGACACGGTGTCGGTATGCGCATTGGCGACATACAAAGTGGCGCCGTTGGGGCTGAGCAGCAGGCCAATAGGGTGAGCGGGCGGGGTGCCGGTCGGGCTGGGGGCGCCGGTCGGGTTGGCAAGCGGCAGGGCGATGGTGGCGGCCCGTGTGATGGCGGCGGGGCTGCTCACGTTGAGCGCATACACGGCGCCGTCGCGCTGGCTGGTGACATAGGCCTTCGGGACGCCGCCCACCGTAGTCACAGCCACCGCAAGCAGATAGTTTGGGGTCGTGCCCGCCGGGTTTGCCGCGCTTGCCGGTACGCCAAATGCGTACCGTCCCAGCTCAGCGCCCGTGGCGGGATCAAGGACAGCCAGGGAGCTTGGCGTGGTGGCATCCGAAAAGCTGTTGGTGTAGTTCTGATTGACGGCGACATACAGCAGTCCAGTGCCGCCCACGGCAAGCCCGGCGGCGAAGTCACCGGGCTTCATAGCAAGGGTGCCGGTTTGCGAGAGCATGCCGCTGGGGGTTAACCGAAGCACGGCGATGCTGTTGAGGTTTCCCTGCGCGGCGTACAAGGTCAAGCTGCCGTCGTTGCCGGCGGCGGGCGCAAAGGCCAGGCCATAATACAGGCCGTTGCTGTTGAGGATGGGAGCGCCGCCTGAAGAAGTGCCGACTTGCTGGCGCGGGAAATCTAAATGGGAGACGCCCTGGCCTGTATGCGTATCAATGCACCAGAGCGACTGGCGAAAGCCCATGTCGCTGCTGATGGCGTAGCGACCGTTGGGGGTCAAAATCATGTTCATCGGCAGGCTGCCGACATTCTGCTGCGCGCCCAGAGCGGGCACGGTAATCTTTTTGCCGGTCACTAGGGTGGCCTGGGCATGGGCGGCATGAGAGGCATTGAAAAGGCAGGCGGCAAGGCCAAAGCCTGCGAGGATAGGGAGGGCATGGGTGCGGCGTGTCATGGGGAACTCTCCTGGGCGGGGGGCAGAGCATTGCCCCCCGCCGCTTATGAGAAGCATATCGGCAGCAGTGGATTAATCGTCGCTGCCTGGGCGCGGGGCAGCGGCATGGGTGAGCGCCAGGGCCATCCGATAGAGATGCGCCTGCGCAGTCTTGTACAGGGCGGCGTGCAGGTGATGCTTGCGCCCGGCGGCTGCGTGCAGAGCATCGGCCTGCATGGACAGGCGAGTTAAGATGCCCAAACGCTCGCTGTCGCGGTCGGGAGCGGACGTATCCAGTTTGGCAACCAAAGCCCAGACGCGCTTGCCTTCAGGCGAGGGCACATACTTGCACTGGCGAGTGAACTTGGGAGCCAGGCTTGCCTCGGTGATGCCGTTGTAGCTGCCCTGGAACAGGTCGCGCAGGTCGGTGGCGAACAGGTCGCCCAGGTTGTTGGGCGGCAGGCCCATGAGCAGCTCCTCGGTCTTGACGATGGAGGCGGTGGCATAATGGCGCGTACCGAAGTACCCTGTCGTGCCGCCGCTCCCATTGGTCGTGACGCGGGCATACGGGCTGACCACAATCAGCGGCGTGCGATGCTGATGGATATGATCCTTGGTGGACTGGGCATCGTCATACGTGATGAAGATGGCGCTGCCGGTGCCGTCTCCCGCAGTGCCGTCGGTGCCCTTGACGGCGGGGTCGTTGTAATAGATGCCGTGGCCGGTGCTGTCCGTGGCTTTCATGATATGGTCAACCACCATGCCCAGGCCCACGTCGCCGTCGGCGACCTGCTGCAAGGGCGATTTGCCCACCGCGCCGGCGTTGGGGGCGACCACGCCGCCCGTGTGGTCATTGGGCTGGTAGATATAGAGGTAGGTGGGCAGAGTGCCTGCCTTCGCCATGCGGTCAAAGTCGGCGCAGAACTCCAGGGCGCGGCGCTGGTCGGAGATGTTGAAGTTGTAGCCGGGATAGTTGGCATCCAGGCGCGGCTCGCTGTTCGGGTTGGTCGTGCCCAGCACGGACAGGATAGGCAGGCTCATAAAGTACGACTGTCCCAGGCCTGACGTTGCCGTGCTGGTGTCGCCTGCGCTGACCACTTTGCCGTTGGCGTCCGTCTGCACAGTAAAGCCATCTGACTTCAGCAGGGGGTAGCCCAGGTTGCCGCTGTTCGGGTCGTTGAGCTTGGTTGGGATGCTGTTGCCCGTGTCCGTGCCGTCGATGCGCACCATCGCGCCGTAGTCTTTGAACGAGACGCCGTTGCGGGCGGCATTGTTGAAGATATAGCCGCCTTCGGGGTAGTCTTCCGGCTCAAAGTTCTTGTTGACCAGCAGGCCGCGCCCGGTTTTGACCAGCAGGGTCTTTTCGGTGTAGTCGCTGGCCGTGCCTGAAGCGGAGAACTGATGCCCGGCATCCGACTCTTCGGAGTCCGAGTAGTAGTTGACGGCGGTGGCGAAGGTCTGCGCGAGAAGCTGCGTGTTGAGGGCCACGCCGGTAAACTGGCCGTCGGTGAAGGCGGTGCCGTTGGGGGCCGTATTGCCGCCTGTGTTGTTGTAAGTCAGGCTCGCATAGGGGCCGAAGTGACCGCTTGAGTTCCCAAGCATGGAGTCGAATGTCTTGTTTTCATGCAGGATGAATATGACATGCTTGATCCTGCCGGAGGCGGCCCCGCCGACCGGCACGATCGTGGTGTCGGCGGGCGTGTTGATGGCGAAGTTATCAGCCAGGGCAGCCGTGGTGGCCGTGTTCATATTCAGCGTTGTCAGGTCAATCTTTTGGGCGGTGCCGAAGATGAAGTTGCTGTCGCTGTACGACTCAAGGCCCGTCGCCGTGGGATTGGCGGCTTTGTCGGTGGCGGGGTTGATGTCTTCGCCGACCCCTTTGGCGTTGGTCACGTACAGCGTCTTGCCGTCCGCGCTGACCGCCAGCGCGGTCGGGTACCAGCCGGTCGGGATGCGTCCCAAGAGTTGTGGCGCGATGGGATTGGTGACGTTGAGCACGGCAACCGAGTTGGTGCCCGCTTCGGCGACATACAGGCGGGTGTTGTCGGCGGACACGGCCAGGGCATTCGGGTAGGCGCCGTGGACAGTGTGGCCGTCGCTCAATGTGAGGCTGATGGGCGATAAGTCAAAGTCGGGCAGGCGGCGGTTGTTGCGCACCAAGATCAGGCCCAGGCTGTCGTTGTTGGCTTTGGCGACATACAGCACTTCGGTCGTGCCGCGCCGCACGATGGCGGTCGCCGACGGGTGCGTTTCCCCGACCGACCCAACGGCCCCTTCGGTGTCGTTGGCGTCCAGGCCACCGGGCTGGCCCTGGTACACCGCGCCCAGCGCGGCGGCGTGGGCCGGGTTCCCATTGGGCACGGACACGACCGACACGGACGATGTGGCCGGGGCCGCGCCGGTTTTGCTGGTCACCGGGACATAGTAGCCGTCGGGCTGGTTCTGGCCCGTCGTGCCCAGCGAGACCAGGCCGCCACTGGCATCATAGGTCGGCGCTTTGAACTTGTACTGGGTCACGCCCCAGTTGGACACCATAACTTTGGCACCGTCCGCGCTCACCGATACGCCGTAGGGAAAGTAGCCCACGGGGATTTGCTTGACGACGCTGTTGGTGGTCGTATCAATTATGGCGAGGCTGTTGTCGCCGTTGCAGGCGACATACAGGTAGCGTCCGCCGTCCACCGAGGCGGGGCTGAGGGCAAGCCCTGCGGGGAACGTAATCTGCGCGCCCGCCGTGAAAATGGCAGGCGTCGTGCTGCTGGCAGGCGAGGGCGCGAAGAAGCCGGCCGGGTTAGAGAACGTGTTGTTTGGGCTTAACGCGTAGCTGCTGACAAAGCCCTGATTGCGCGGCGTGATGGGATTGATAGCGATGGCGGGCGTCGGCGATGCCGTAATGACGCCGCCCCCGGACAGCGTGAGCACTTTTACCACGCCGGGGTTCATGCTCGTGGGGGTGCCATTGGTGGCGCTGTAGGTGGATGGCCCGCCCGATGCGTACACGGTATAGCCGCCGCCTGGGTTTGCTTTCACGGCCAGGCCGATAAACAAATTGCCTGCGGCAAACTGCGATACGACTGTCATGCTCGCCGTGTCCAGCACGGACAGGGAATAGCCGCCCTTGTTGACGCCGCTTTGCAGGGAGGCGAAGCCGCCGTCCCGCTCGTCGTCGTTGCTGATAATTAGAAACTTGCCGTCGGGGGTCAGCAATGTGCCCAGCGGGTTCATGCCGACCTGAACGCTGAGGCCGGCGGGCGTCACTTTGCGGCCATTGGGCAGCACGCCGCTGAAGTAGGAGCCAAATTTGTTTGGCCCCGCAAACAGCTCCGCGTTGGCATACAGGCCGTTGTTCGTGGGTTCGCTGCTGCCATAGACCGGGGCAGTCACGCTGCCCCAGTTGCCGGCGGTGATGGAAGTCTGCGCATGGGCGGCGAAGGGCACGGCCAGGGCGCAAAACAGGGCGGCGGCCTCGCAGGCCGTGCGTCCCAGGGCGGAGAAAATCTTGGGTGTCATGGGAACAATGTCTCCTGAGCGTCTTTGCAATATCGGCTAATCGTTTAAGCAGATGTGTCTGTTAAGCAGAGGCGGTTTGCTTGCGGCGGCGAGCGGCCAGCGCCCCGATCAGCAGGCCGCCGACCACAAGGAGGGTGGGTGTGCCTGGCTCGGGCACGACAGCGGGCTGGGCGATGGTGAGGCTGGTCTGATCCAGCGTGCCGGTCAGCTTCGCCGACGTGAGACGGCCGTGGGTGGGGTCGCCATTGACCGCGTCGTAGGAAAATGGGGTGCTAGCCAGCAACACCGCGCCTGTGTCCAGTGATGTGTTGGGCAGGGCTACCGTCTGATTGAAGTTATCTGCAAACGTCTCATTCAGCGCGAGGTTCTCCAATGTCACATCGTTGGTGACGCCAAACGGAGCGGTAACCGGGCCGTTGCCGCCGGGATCATTCGGCCCCGCGCCATTGAAGATAAACGTGTCGTTTTCAATCTGAAACTGCGCCAGGCCGGGGGAGGACGCGATAAAGCTGAATGCGCCCAGTCCGTACCCCTGCGGGTTCATCGGGTCGGCAGCCCCGGCAGGCACGGCAAAAAAGTTCGTCTGCGCGCCCAATCCGGGCTGCGCCAGCACGGCGTTGAACTGGGGATTGACGGTGACATCGGTGAACGTGTTGGCCTGTGCGTGGACGCACGGCGGTGCGAGCATGGCGGCGGCAAGCAAAGCAAGCATGGTGGGTTTCATGAAGAACGCTCCTTGTGGGTGGAAATCAGTACTGCCCTTTGTTTTACCCATGACAGATTAAGCCACCGTTAAGAAAATATTAAATCTGCGCGTGCATGAAGAACTCTGACAAAGATACCGATATAAAGAAGAGTGCTCAGCCTCTCACAGACATGAGTGATCTTTAGACCGAGGGAAAGGCCGACAGGAAAACAAACGCGTGACGCCTCTTTGCAGTAACAGCTTGGGGAAACAGGGAACACCGCACCTCGTGCTTCGGCGCGGCGTAGGGGCTGTGATCGTCTTCCACCTGGTCTTTGCGCTGTTTGTGCTGCTCAGGCCGCACAGCCATCATCTTCGGGCGGTTGTCAGTGATTTGTTTGAAACAGGGGGAGGGCTGCTGGCCGCGGCCCTGTGCTTTCTCCGGCCTCAGCGCGCGGCCCGCCCCGAGGGGCCGGGCGCAGTCCTTTCGGCGCGTGAGGCCTGGCTGCCACGCTTGTTTGGCGCGGGCCTGTCCTGCTATGCCATCGGGCAGGGCATTTATGCGTTTCAGCACCTTGTCCTGCACAAAATCACCCACGGTTTCAGCACCTGTGACCTCTGGTACTTGGCGTCGTATCCGCTGCTGCTGGCTGGAATTGTCTGGCTGCCCACGCAGCCGCTCCCAGCATCGTCACGCCCGCGCCTGGTGCTGGATGCGCTGATGAACACGACGGCCCTGGTCACGTTTAGCTGGTACTTTTTGCTTGGCCCTATTCTTGAGCAAAAGCACGTTTCTAACAGCGCCCGGTTTGTCGCCTTGTCTTATCCCACCCTGGATTTGGCCGCCATCTTTTGTATTCTGATGCTGGGGCAGCATGCCATGTCGCGCGGCCTGCGCCGTGTTGCGGGGGTTGTGTCTGGGGGGCTGGCGCTGACGGTGGTGGCGGACAGCATCGCCGGATACCAGAGCCTGCATCATGCCATGCAGGACGGCACCCTGCTGGATTTGGGCTTGTCGCTGGGCTACTGCGCGGTCGCCCTGGCCGTCAGCGCCGTGCGCCTGTTTCCCGAAGCGTGTCGGCACGAGGACGACCATGCCCTTCGCCCCGCCATGCTCTGGCAGTCGCTGCTGCCGTATGCATTCCTGCCTGCGGTGGGAATGCTGCTCCTGTGCCTGCGCCATGCGAACGCTGCGCCGCGACTGGCTTTGGGCAGTTATATGGGCGCGAGCCTGCTGGTGGTTTTGGTTCTGCTGCGTCAGATCATGACGATCTTTGAAAACCGGGCCTTGAATGCCCGCCTGGCCAGCTACTATCAAGACTCGGTGGAAAACTTACGCCGGATACAGCAGCTTAACGATGAATTGGTGTCCACGCAGGGCAAGCTGCACGACAACGTGGAGGCCCTGACCCGCGCCAACAATCGCCTGGAGCATCTGGCCGACACGGATGCGGTCAGCGGCCTGCGAAACCATCGGGGCATGGTCACAGCCCTGGATGAGGCGCAGGCGCAGGCACGGCAGGAGGGAAAACCCTGCGCCCTGCTGTTTCTGGACATTGACCACTTTAAAGCCCTCAATGACACCTTCGGACACATGGCGGGCGATGCTGCCCTGCGCGAAGTCGGCCTGGTGCTGCAGGAGCGATTGCGTCCTGTGGACACCCTGGGACGCTGGGGCGGGGAAGAGTTTCTTGCGCTGCTGCCGGGTGCCGGATTGGAAGAGGCGATGCTTGCCGCCGAAGCCGTGCAGACAGGCATTGCCACCCACGAGTTTGCCGTCGCGGGCGGACTTCGGCTGACCTGCTCCGTGGGAGTGGCCGCCCTCCCCCAGCACGCGCCGGACTGGAAGGGATTGGTGGATGCCGCCGACCGCGCCATGTATGTCGCAAAGCGCGAAGGCCGCAACCGTGTGCGCGCGGCCTTCGGGCAGGGCGAAGAAGGCGTGCTCGCGCCCTCCGGCCCCGGCCTTCTGTTTGGCGAAATCAGGCCGCCCACGGACCGCGCTGAAACAAATCAGCCTGATTTGGCATGGAACAGGGAGCAGAGCGAGACCCGCCCTGCTCCCCAAAATGACGAGACGCTTTTGCCCCGCGCCGCTTGACCTGGGCACGGCTCAAAGCCGCGCCCCCGCGCTAAATCGCTTTTTTAGGCCCCGTCTGGAACCAGGCCAGCACAAAGCAGAAAATCGCAAGGATGAACGCCGCCAACCCGTGCTTGATATGCTTTACCGATGAATGCAGCTCATGGCCCGGCAGAAATGACGGCAGCGCGCCAGCCGGAGTTGTCCAGTAAACAATCCCCAGTACGAGCAGCACGATGCCGACGATAATGGCGACAAGCGCCCCCGTTTTTTGTGATCCCATGCGATGGTGTCCTCCTGTTTCTGCCGCCGCGCTTCGTCCTCGCCGCCCCAGAGCGGCCCAGCGCACGCGGCTTCGCTGCCAGTTTACCCCGTCCGGCCTGCCCCCGTCCACTGAATACTTGGGGTATCGGCTCCGAGACCGGCTTTCCCATGCACTATTTTTCTGCTCTCTTAACACTATTTTTCTGCTCGCTCAGAACGCGAGCAGACAATCTTTATCCCAGCAAGTTTACTAGGCAGATACGCTGGGTAAAGTGGGCACGCGTCACGCTTTCAAGTGATCAACATTATATTCTTCAGGGAGAACAATACCATGGACAATGCTGCAAACGGAGCGATCAACTAGTCGGCTTCTTTATTTACCGGCCTGACCGCCGGACTGGCCGCTTTCATGGCGGGCATTCCGCGCGTGCTGGGCGCGCTTCTCATTCTTTTGATCGGCTGGCTGATCGCCAAAGCCATTGGTGCCCTCTGCGCCAAGTTTTTCAAGACTGTCCACGTGGACACATTGGCGGAACGTATTAATATCAACGACTTCTTGCAGAAAGCCGGAACACGTCTTAAAGCCAGTGATATACTCGGCTTGACCCTCAAGTGGGTGGTGTTTTTAATCTTTATCAACATGGCCGCCGACCAATTGGGGCTGGGCCAAGTGTCGGCGATTATCAACCGTATGCTCGCCTACGTGCCCAATATCTTGGTTGCTATGCTGATTTTGGGATTGGGCGCGTTTCTGGGGCAGATCGTCGCCGAAGTCGTGCGAGGCGCGGCAGGCGAAGCCGGCATGAAAAACGCCTCGTTCTTGAGCAAACTCGCGTCGGGCGCGGTGATGGCGTTCGCGATTATCGCCGCCATCAACCAACTGGGGGTCGCGCCGATTGTCGTGAACACGCTGTATATCGGCCTGGTCGCCGCCCTCTCGCTGGCCCTGGGCCTCGCCTTCGGCCTCGGCGGGCGCGACACGGCAGCCCGCCTCACCGAGCAGTGGTTGGGACAGGCGCAGCAGACCGCCGCCAATGCGCCCAAGTTGCAGGCTTTAAGTGACGCACCGGTGACGCCTATCAGCCCGCGCCCGAGCGCGAACTACCCGGCCCGCTCCTAAGTGGGAATAGGCCAATGTTCGCGCATTCTTCGGCGGCCTTTTCCCCAGCATTGCAGGGTGAAAAGGCTGCTTTTTTGTGTGGCGCCCCCCGCACATCGGAACAGCCCTCACTCCCCAGCCCCCTCTCCTGCACTACATTAACAGACCTGGAAAGCCGGCAGACCCTGCGCCGGTACACCCTTACCATGCCGAAGAAACACCCAAACAACCCCCGCGCATCCCCGTCGGCAGGGACAAAGCGTCGGGGCCGGTCGTTTGGCAAAAAGGCTGTTCCGGGAGGCTCTTGCAGGGAGACCTGCGGAATGCGGATGGCGGCGCCAAGTCAGTTTTCATTTGACAGAGCGGTTGACGCGCAAATTGCCGGGCTTTATCGGCGCCTGTGTCCACAAAAAAGCCTGGATGACATCCATGTCGCAAATGCTATGCAGTGGGACAGCGCGGCGCATTTCCAGGCAATGTTCCACACTGCCGGCGCAAAGGCGCACAGGAACAAAGCTGCAGCACTGGCACTCTCCGTACAGCCGATTCTCGGCGCGGTGGCGTATGTGGGGAACGCAGGACCTGGGATATGACAGCGCTCAAACTTTCTTCTCCCTGCCCGGTACAGGGCGAATTGTCGTTTCCGGCATTTCTTACAACGTTGGGTTCTCGGATGCAGGAAACGAGACGCTCCTTCGGGAATGTCATTTTGAGGGCGTTAAGCAATGATGTGTTTTCTCTGGGGCATGATACTAGCCGTCCTACTTTCCACCTCAACGTCTGCCGGGGCGAACGATGGCCCGTTCCCCGCTCAGCGCTATGGGGCCAAGCCGGATGGTGTCACCGATTGCACATCGGCTGTGCAGGCGGCATTGGACGCGGCAGCGCAGGGGGGCGGCGGCACAGTCACTCTTGGGGCGGGCCGCTATGTCATCGCCGGGTCGCTGCGCGTGCCGCCCGGTGTCACGCTGCAAGGGACATGGCAGACGCCCCACCATACGCAGGGACTGAGCGGCACGGTGCTCCTGATCACGGGCGGGCGCGGACGAGAAACCGGCCCTGCGGCGATTGAAGCGGCAGGCAACTGCGCTGTGCGCGGGCTGACCCTGGCATGGCCCGCGCAGACACTGCCGAATATCACCCCCTATCCATTCGCCATTCACGGGCGGGGCCTGCATGTGACCGTGGAGGACGTGACGCTTGCCAATGCTTATCAGGGGATCGCGCTGGGGCCGGAACCCAATGAACTGCACCTGGTGCGGGACGTGTACGGCTGCCCGCTCAAGACAGGGCTTTGGGTGGACAACTGCACCGACATAGGCCGTTTGGAAGATGTGCATTGGAACGCGCACTACTGGTCACGGTCGGGCATGGCCGGAGCGCCTCAGGACGAAACACCGATTATTTCTTACCAGAGGACGCATCTTACGGGCTTTGTCTTCGGGCGCAGCGATTGGGAGTCGGTTACAAACACGTTCGTCTTTGGGGCGAGTGTCGGCTACCGGTTTATCCAAACGTCTCATGGGGCGTGCAACGGCCAGTTCACGGGGATTGGGTCGGATGGCGGGCCGTGTTCGGTGCGCCTGGAAGCGGCTCAGCCGATGGGCCTGCTGTTTGTCAACGGCCAGTTTGTGGCGATGGGGAGCGCAGAGCCGACGCAGATTGTCGCGGCGAAGACGTTTGGTGCCTCCGCCCAGTTTTCCAACTGTACGTTTTGGGGGCCGAGTGCGCACGTCGCCGCGCTGGACGGCAGCGGGGCGTACCTCTTCCAATCCTGCCACTTTCGCGAGTGGACGGATAAAAGCATCGGCGCAATTTATGCCTTTGGGACGGGAGGACGGTTATCGGTGCAGGGCTGCCTGTTTGAAACAGGCGGCCCCGGTGTCACCGCAGGCAAGACGGTAGCGGAGTCGGTTATGATCGGCAATTTGGGAGATCAGTCTGCGCCGAGCACTGGTGCAAGGCGAGGAGCGAGATGAGGAATGGCATGAAACTCAGTCTGAACAGCGCGCGCTGCCGGTGTAATTGTGACCAGTGTCCACCCTTCCGGCTGCTTCCCGGCAGGCAACCCGAAAGAAACCGGCGGCGAAGTGTAGAGAAGAACGCCGTCGGCTGTCTTGTTGGCCAGCGGACGATGCAAATGCCCGGACAGTACGGCCAGCACGTGCCCGCTCTTTTTGATTAGGCTCAGCAGCCGTGCGCGCGGCGCGGGTTCCACATTCCAGTAGATGCCGCCCGGCTCCTCCGGCGCGGCAATGTAAAGCGGATAATGGGTCAGCAGCACTATCGGCACGCCCGGCGCGGCGGACGGCATCAACTCTCGCTGCAGGAAGTCCCATTGCCGGGCCTCACTTGGCAGACCGCTCCCCATAATAGGCGTGTTGATGCCGATAATCCGCACTCCTTCCCATAGCTGCGTGTAAAAAGAGGTGCCGAACAGGGCCTCAAACTGCGCAACCCGGTCGGCAGTCACTCCCGCTCCGGGCTTGGCATTGGCGATGCCAACCTTCTGCCCGACATCATGGTTGCCGCACACTACGCGCACCGGCGACTGAAACCCCTCGATCAATTCTCTGAAGTCCGCGAATTGTTCCGGCTTGCCGCTCTGCGTCAGGTCTCCGGCAATCAGTACCAGAGACACATGGGCAGCATTGACTTCGGCAATCACGCGCATGAAACGCGCTTTGTAGTTTGCCTCATCCCCGCTGGTCGCGCTGTTAACATGCGGGTCGGCAACCAGCGCGATCCGTATCACAGGACTTTGAGGAGCGGCTCTTTGCGGCATTGGCACGGCACCGGCGGCTGTGTGCAGCAGAGCCGCCAGGCACGCGGCGACGATTGTTGCATGCATTTTCATAAGCTCCAGTAGCCCCACAGGTCAACCGGATGGCTGGCGGCAGTTTCCACAAGCATGATGTTGCTCTTCGGCTGCCAGTGCGCATGCGTATCCACAAACAGCACATTCGCTCCATCGCTATGTCTAAAGTCAACCCCATCTGTCTTCGCAAGATAGGCGGCGCAGGAGGCGGGCGTTGTCGCGGGCACCTGGTCTATCGGGCAGTACAGCTTGATAAAGCCTGCCTGAAAGCTGCTGCACCCCGCGTTTCTGGAAGGAGACCCGGTATTGGCCCACTCGGAGTCTGCCATGAGCATAACGCCTGAAGGGCGCGTGTAGGCACTGAGCGTCAGTGGCGCGGGCGTGCCGTTGATGCTGTTGACGACATGAGAGTTGACGCCATAGGTAGAGCTGTTCAGGCTTGTTCCCAGCCCCTGCGAAAAGTCCGGGCAGAGCCAGACGGCACGCGCTTTGACATAGGGACTCAGCTCTTGCGGCCAGTAGTTGCTGCTGCTGTTCACATAACCCATTTGGGTTTCATCGTAGTCCTGCGTGTACATCGTGACGGCAACACCGAGCTGCTTCATGTTGGATAGGCACGTGGTCTGCCGCGCCTTTTCACGGGCTTTGGCGAACACGGGGAACAGGATCGCCGCGAGCAGCGCGATAATGGCGATCACAACGAGCAATTCAATGAGTGTAAATCCTTGACGTTTCATTTCTTACTCCAGACGGGTTCGGGCAAAAAGGGGGACGGTGAGTGGCCGGCGGCTGCGGCATGAAACAGCGCCGGGACACGAAGAACAGAGGGCGGCAGGTGCTCCCCTATCACACGCTGCTGAAGGCGCGCGGCAGCCATGCGTCCGATAGGCTGCGCCTGCTGGACAAGGCGATCCACCCCGCGCGTCAGACGAGGGATGAATATCGGGCAGTCGTTAAAACTCAGCACTGCCAGGTCGCGGGGGATGCTCAGCGCCTGACGTTCACAGGCTTCCAGGATGGATGCCATGATGTAGTCGTCCTCGCAAAAGACGGCAGTCGGCGGGCCGGGCTGATGCAAAAGCGTGAAAAGCGCCTCATGAATTGTCTGCATGAGGTGGGCCAGGTCGTACCCCATGCCTTTGGGAAGAAAGCGCGTCCAGCGGTTCAGGTCGGACAGGCCATCTGCGGCCAGTGCCTTGAGATAAGCCTCGTATCGCTCGCGCGCCGAAGAGACTTCCATCTCGCGGTAGCCAAAGAACGCGATGTTCCGATGGCCCTGCTGCTGAAGTGATTGCAGGGCCGCATGCGTTGAGCCAAAATTGTCCGTCACAATGGCGTCTGCGGAAAGGCCTTCGGGGATACGATCAACACAGATCAGCGGCTTTCCTGCACTGGTAATCCGCTGAAGAATGTCCGTGTTTGCCGGGTCGCATGTGGGATAGCAGATAATCGCATCCGCCTGCGTCTGCATTCGGCGCAGGTAATCGGCCTCGCGTGCCGGGTCATTGCGCGTATCGCAGAACAGCAGATCGTAAGTATCCGGCAGCCCTGCCCGTATACCCTGAATATAATCCACCTGCGGAAAGTCATTGGCGTGAAAGAACAGCAGCGCGACAACCTTCGGACTCAGCGGGCGCTTCTCCGCCACCACTGTTCCCAAACGCCGCCGCCGCACCACAAGCCCTTGCTGCTGCAGAGCGTCCATCGCGCGATGCGCGGTCATGCGGCAAACATCCCACTGCGCCGCAAGCTCCGTTTCCGAGAGGAGGCGATCCCCCGGCAGCAATGTTCCATTATCAATGGCAGTGTGTATGGAGCGGGCAATTTCTTCCCATCGGCTAGACATGGTCGTGATTACCCTGCGCATTTCTCAATGTGTTCTTATGATTTTTCAGAAGCGGAGGCAGATTACCCTAGACATATTAAGCCAATATCAAATTGATGTTAAGCCAGGATTAAATCTGTTGTAGAGCATAAAAAAAGCCTTTATCCCTTTCCGGACGAAGACTGCCGTCGTCGTTTGCCGCCGTTTTTGGAGCCGCGCCTGTATTTGAAGCGGGCCTCAAGCTGCTTGTGAGCGATGCGCGCCAATTGGGGTAAAGTACGGTGCGAAGAGGGCTTATCTATGTCTGGGCTTGTTGTTCTTGATAGTGTCTACGCGTTAGCGCTGCTGGCGGGCGGCGCGATGGGCTATGCCAAAGCGAAGTCGGCCCCGTCGCTTGTTGCGGGCATTGTGTCGGCGGGCCTGGCGATTGCCGCCGCTGTGCTGCTGCGCCTGCAGCATCCGCGCTCCGGTTTGGGGCTGGGCATTGTGCTGTCGCTTGCCATGGCTGCGTTCTTTGTTGGCCGTTATCGCCAAACCGGGAAGGCAATGCCGAGCATCCCCGTGATTGTGCTGAGCCTTGTCGTCCTTGTCGCCTCGCTGGCACGGCTGGCGGCTGCGGGCCGCCATGCCTGACTTCCAGATTGTTGTTGGACTGGTCACGATTGTGGCGGCCCTGGTCGCGCTGTCGCGGCGGCTGGGGGTTTCCTACCCGATCCTGCTCGTGCTTGGGGGGCTGGCGCTCGGCTTTATTCCCTGGCTGCCCGATGTGGAAATGAAGCCCAACGTTGTCCTGGCGCTGTTTCTGCCGCCGCTGCTGTACAGCGATGCCTGGCGGACTTCGTGGCGGGACTTCCGTGCGAACTTGCGGCCGATTGGGCTGCTTGCCATTGGGCTGGTGGTGATCACATCGGCAGCTGTTGCCGCCGTCGCGCATGCGCTGGTGCCGGGCCTTCCCTGGGGCGCGGCCTTTGTGCTGGGGGCCATTGTTGCGCCCACCGACGCTGTGGCGCCAGGGCAGATTGCCCAGCGGCTCGGTCTGCCCGCGCGGCTTGTGACAATCGTGGAAGGCGAAAGCCTGGTCAATGATGCCAGTGCGCTGGTTTTATTCAGCCTTGCCCTGGGGGCGGTGACTACGGGCAAGTTCTCTGCCTGGCATGGGCTGGGGCAGTTCGCCGCAGTCAGCGCGGGGGGCATTTTCCTGGGGCTGGCGGTGGCGTGGCTGATGGGCAAAATCTTCAATCGCCTGGAAGACCCGCCGGTGGAAAACACGCTCAGCCTGCTTGTTCCGTTCGTGGCCTACATGAATGCCGAAGCACTGCATGTCTCCGGCGTTCTGGCGGCTGTCGCGGCGGGATTGTATCTGGGGCAGCGCAGCGCGGGCTTTCAGAGCGCCCGCACGCGCCTTCAGGCCCAGGGCTTCTGGTCGATGCTGACGTTTCTGCTCAATGGCCTGCTGTTTATTCTGGTCGGTTTGCAGCTCCATATTATCGTGCTGCGGCTTGCACACCGGCACTTTGGGACGCTTATTGTTGATGCGCTCTGGGTGAGCCTGACGGTGATTGCCGCCCGCATCGTTTGGGTCTTCCCGGCGACCTTTCTGCCGCGAATTGTCAGCCGGGGCATTCGCAAGCGCGAACCCGCACCTTCCCGGCGCGCGACCGCTGTGCTTTCGTGGATGGGCCTGCGCGGAGGCATCTCTCTGGCGGCGGCGCTTGCCATTCCCTTTGCTTTGCCCAACGGACGCCCGTTTCCCGAGCGCGACCTGCTGATCTTTATTACGTTCGGCGTGATCCTGGCGACTCTGGTCGGGCAGGGCCTGACCCTGCCCTGGCTGATTAGGCGTCTCCATGTGGAGGAAGACGGCATCGCGGACCGCGAAGAAACGATGGCGCGGCTGAAAGCGGCGCAGGCGGCCTCCACCCGCCTGGAAGCCCTGGCCTCGGAACCCTGGGTGCCGGACAGCCTCGCGGCATTCCTGAAGACGTTCTATGCCGAGCGGGCGGAGCGCTACAGCGCCCGCGCCGGCGACACGCGCGACCAGGATCGGGAGGAGCGCGCCGATGCCTACAGACGCCTCAGGCGCGAACTCGTGTCATCCGAGCAGGATGCGGTGATCGCTCTGCGCGATCAGGGCGCGATCAGCGATGCGGTGCTGACCCGTGTTCAGCGCGATCTGGATTTGGAAACTCTGCACCTGGAGGAGGACAACTCACTCGGGGGCAAAGAGAGCGATTGACGACGGCCGCAGCGCGCAGCGCCAATACTCGCCTGCGGCTTTTCCGGGACGCCTTTGCCTGTCTTCCCCGCTGCCCGGCGCGCAGCACCTCTAGCCCAGCGGCGCAAGCCAGCGCCAGATCAAAAAGAAGTGGCAGGCGCTGCCGCACAAAACGCACGTATGCCACAGGTCATGGGCCGTAAACTTCCCCGGCCATAAGTGCGGGCGGTCCAGGGCCAGCACAGCCACGCCGCCGCTGTAAAACAGGCCCCCGGCGACCAGCCAGCACACAGCAGCGGGCGGCAGGATATGGGTCACCGGCCCCCAAAACACCGCCACCAGCCACCCCATCGCTACATACACGACCACGCGCCACCAGTGCGGCGTTTTGTGCCCGAAGACGACGTTGAGGATGCCCAGCAGGGCCAGCCCGTACTCAATTGCCAGCAGGCGTATTCCCCACCCGCCGCGCCCGGCCCCCAGGCAGAGAGGCGCGTAAGTGCCTGCAATCAGCAAAAAGATGCCGATGTAATCAAAGCGGCTCAGCCAGTCCTGCACCGGACGCCGCGCATGCCATGTGTGCGACAAAGCGCTGGCGAGAAACAGAAACAGCAGGCTCGCGGCGTAAAGGGAGCAGGACAGCGTCGGCCAAAAACGCCCGTGGGCCGCCTGCATCAGCAGCGCCCACGCGATCAGCGCCAGCACGGCCCCGGCATAGTGGGACACGGCGCTGTATGGCTCCTTCAGCCCGGCTTTCCGCTCTTCCGCCGGAAGGCTCGCGGCGGCTCCCTCCCGCAGAAAGTGACGATCCCCCGTCATGCCTGCACCCAGACAGGCGGCAGAAACACCAGGGCCGCTGCCTGCCCCGTGCTTTTGTGGACAAAGCGCGCCGCACAGGCCCACAAGCCCGGCGCGAGCGGCGTTCTTTCCGCCGCGTGCATGTCGGTAAATGAAACAAATGCCAGGGCGCGATACTTCTCCGGGCAAGCCAGGCCCTGCATGCGGCGCATCGGCTGCGCCAGCAGCTCGGTGGCGACACCCGGCGCGTTCGGCCCCGATGCCTGCCACGCGATCTCCCCCACCCCGGCCTGCGCGGTAACAGTGACTGTGTCTCCCGCGAACAGCGCCTCCGGCGGCCCTGTGCGCAGATCGGCGTCGGGCTGCGCCTGGAGGCGCTTGAGCATCAAAGTCATAAATGCCCCATAGCCGGTCTGCGTACTGGTTTCGGCCCAGGTTTGGGCGGTGCGGGCGCGGCCTGCGCCGTACTCATTCCACGCTGTCCGCTGCGTTTCAGTGAGCGTGCGCCAGGTCTGGGAAACTTGCGCAAAGCAACTGCGCCTCGTTTGCTGCTTTGCTGTGCGCGGGTCAGGCGACGGAGTATATTTACGGCTGCGGAGTCTGCCTCCGCCCTTCAGGTACACGCGGTCGCCCAGCCGCCCGCTGGCTTCGGCAATAAACTCCGGTAATTGTTCGTTCATAGGCTTGTTCTCCTTTTCTTGAAAGCGCGCTTGCATAGACAGCGTTTTATTATCGCACAAATGTTCGCATTTAACAAGGGCAGCGGAAATATATTTCCGCTGCCGTGCTTTTTTGTTTGCTTTGAGTTATGCCGCCAAGCCGAAGTTCTGTGCATACAAGTCATGCAGGACACTGAGATCACTGAGCGTCAAAGGCGGGGCGTCAGCGGCGGCGCAGAACTCTTCCAGTTGGCGCTCGTCGTAGATGTTGGGCAGGGCGCTGGCGAGAAGCGGCTCCGACCAGAGGAACTGCAAAGCCGCTTGCCCCAGGGTGCGCCCAGTACCATTGGTCAAAAACTCCAATGTTTCAATCTTGCGCAGTCCATCTTCCAGCCACGCTTTGCGCTTTTCATTGGTGGACACGCGGAAGTTGCGATGGTCGCCCGGCGCAAACTCTGTGTCGGCGGTGTAGCTGCCTTCCAAAAGGCCGGAGGCATGGGGGACACGCACCATCACGCCGCCACCGGTCTCGCGCGCTGCGGCGAACACATCCGCGCCGAGCATCTGCTCCAAAAGGTTGTAGATAATTTGCACGCTTGTCATGCCGCGCTTGCGAAAGGCTTCCGCGCCTTCTTCGGCCTGACGGATGTCTATGGCCGGGCCAAGAGCCGCCCCGTAATGGCGTATCTTTCCTTCGCTTTTCAAACATTCCAATGTTTCAAATATATCGTCTTTGTTCAGTGCATCCAAGCGCGGGTTGTGCATCTGGTACAAGTCAATATAGTCCGTGCCCAGCCGCTTCAAGCTCTCCTCGCAGGCGCGCTTGATAAAGGCCGGCGACCAGTCGTGCGGACGCTCGCGCTGTCCAGGCTGCTCGCCGGGCGCAGAGTACCAGTCATACCCAAACTTGGTCGCCAACGTCAACTTATCCCGGTGCTGCCCCAAAGCCTCGCGCAGAATGGTTTCGCCCAGCCCGTCCCCGTAGACATCTGCCGTATCGTAAAACGTCACGCCGAGGTCGTAAGCACGGCGCAGCAGATGCAGGCGCAGGCTTTCATCGGTGACGCCCCACATGCGCGTGGAGACTGTCCACACGCCAAAGCCGACCACGGATGCTTTGAGGTCGGTCGTGCCGAAGTTTCTATAGTGCATTGTGTTTTCCTTGAGGCGATCAGCATTGAAAAATGTTTCGCCTTCCTCCCTGGGATATTTGCAATTGTACCCCCAATGCTTCGCGCCTTGCCAGGGGTGCGGTGCTCGCCGGGCGGAGCGACACTTTGGGGAGGCACAAAAAAGCGCCTGCTCTTTACGAAAGAGCGGGCGCTTTTTTTGATCGTTTTCTTTGGCGTCAGCGCTGGTTGGCTGGGTCGCCGTAGGGGTCCTGTGAGGCAGGCAGAACGTTGTTCTGCGCGCCGGGATCGCCGTAAGGGTCTTGGGAGGCATCTAGCACCTGGCCGGTCTGCTGGGCGTGCTGCCCGAACAAGCCTTGGATCTCGCCAAGCAGGCCGCTGGGGTTGAACGGCGTGTTGGGGGATTGGTTCTGCTGCTCCGTGTGGTTGGTGATCGCGCCAAGCACCTGGCTGAAAAGCGAATTGAGGGCCATTGTTGTGTCCTTATCGGTGGGGTGTCGCCGGTTGACGGGGCGCACACGGCTGTTTTACCCGGCGCAAGCATCGTTTCACACAATTGCATTGCATCCAAAGATACGGGAAATGGCGATTACCTGCTATACTAAGAGCAGCTTTTCCCCACAGCGGCCGCTCATTTTCAGCGCGCTGAGGAAAAGATTAGGATAGGAAAATTGACGTATGAAACAAGCTTCAGAACGACGGTCGTTCAAAGTTCGCTTTTTTGAAACCGAGGAAGATGGGCACGTTCACTTTGACTTTGCCCAATTTCAGCAAGTATTTTTTCTCCAGGTTATCCTTCTGCTGCTCGTGTTCAGCCCCTGGATTGCCCGGCAAGTCGCCCCCCCCATCGCCGCAGGAACCTCGCTGCCTTTAGTGGTTGTGAAAACCATTGCCCCCTGGCTGTTTTTGGCAGGCTGGACGGCGGTCTTTTACGTGGTCGCCGCATTCTTTGAATGGGTCTTCCATCGCTATTTGTTTCACATCGTGCCAAACTTCATGGCGCGCAAGCATACCCTGCACCACTACATGCACCCGGTTGAGAATTACCAAACCCACGAAGAGCACCAGACCGAAAGCGCCCATTTCCCGCTGTACGCTTTGGTGACCTTTTTAGGCATCTTCACCCTGGCGTCGTGGCCCATCCAGCACGTGATGCCGCACCAGCCGATTTTGCTGGCCGTCAACCTCGCGGTTGCTTTGGGCTACTATCGCTACGAACTGACCCATGCGCAGAAGCATTTCTCGTTTTTCTGGCAGGTGGAGCAGCTCAACAATCCCAAAACCGGACGCCGGTACGAGGAGCGGTTTGTGCTGCACTTTATCCATCACGATAAAACGCAGTTCAACGAGGCGGTCTTCGCCGAGGACATCAAGTCCCTGCCCGACCGCCTGCTGGGGACATTCCTGCCCGGCAGCCTTCTGCGCGACGAGAGCGGCAATGTGGTGGTGCAGCACGAGGGCGCGACCCCGTACTTCACGATTGTTCTGCCCGAGAAGCTGCCCCGGCCCATCGGCATCGTGCGAGTTTTAGACCGCCTCAGCCTGCGCTGGCAGGCCGCGTTCTTCCGCCTCTTCCCGACAAAGCGAGGCGAGTACCACTTCTAAAGCCCTTATGTTTTCACGGGGCTGACACCGTATTGCAAACGTATTTTGATGGCTTTGTATAGGCGCACCAACGACGGAACAAATTGTTCCGTCGTTGGTGCGCCTTTGGTACGCCTAAGAAATGCCGAAGCAACGCGTTCTGCACGCCGCTCTCTGTATTCACTGGGTATAACATCAGCAGGAGAAGCCGACCATGCCGCGCCTGAGCCAAAGCCTATTGCCGCAAATTACCGTTCCCAAGCCTGCCTGCGACCGGGCGACGCTGACCGTGGGCATTGTCCATTTTGGGGTCGGGGGGTTCCACCGGGCGCATGAAGCAGTCTATTTGGATGACCTGATGAACGCGGGCAAGGCGCGCGACTGGGGCATTTGCGGCGTCGGCCTGCTGCCGGGCGATGCCCGCATGCGCGATGCGCTTGTGCCGCAGGACTGCTTGTATACCGTGGTCACGCGGGATGCGGAAGGCGACCGGGCGCGCGTGGTCGGCAGCCTGGTTCAATACTTGCTGGCTCCCGACAGCCCGGAAGCGGTGCTGGCGAGGCTCGCCGCGCCTGAAACGCGCCTGGTGACATTGACAATCACCGAGGGCGGATACAACACGGACTTCCATACGGGCGAGTTTGACATGGCCCACTCAGGTGTTGTGCATGATTTGGCGCATCCAGACCAGCCCGTGACCGTGTTCGGGTATCTGGCCGAGGGTTTGGCCCGCAGACGCCGGGACGGGACGGCTCCGTTTACGGTGCTTTCGTGCGATAATATCCAGGGCAACGGCGCGGTGACGGCAAACTGCATGCAGGCGTTCACGAACGCGCGCGACCCGCAACTGGCCGCTTGGATAGAAGAAAACGTCACGTTCCCGAGCTGCATGGTGGACCGAATTACGCCGCAGACAACCGACGCCGAACGCGCCCTGGTGCGGGACGAGTTTGGGATTGACGACCAATGGCCGGTGGTCTGCGAGCCATATCAACAATGGGTGATTGAAGATAAGTTTTGCAACGGGCGGCCCCCGCTGCAGGACGTGGGGGTGCAGATGGTGGCCGATGTGCGGCCTTACGAGACCATGAAGCTGCGCCTGCTGAACGCGGGTCATTCCGCGCTGGGGTATTTGGGGTGGCTTGTGGGCTATCACACGATTGACCGCGTGGCGAGCGACCCGCAGTTTCAGAGCTTTCTGCGCGAGCTATGGGACAACGAAGTGACGCCGCTCTTGCCGCCCGTTCCCGGCGTTGACTTGGATGAGTACAAAGCGACACTGCTGACGCGCTTTGCCAATCCGCGCATCGCCGACCAGGTGTCGCGCATCTGCCTGGACGGATCGTCTAAGATGCCCAAGTTTCTGCTGCCGTCCCTGCATGAGCAATTGGCGCAGAATGGCCCGCACCGGGCGTTGACACTGGCAACAGCGGGCTGGCTGCGCTACCTCGCGGGCAGGGATGAGCAGGGCCAGCCGTACCCCATTGACGACCCGCAGGCTGCGCTCCTGCAAGCGCGGGCACTGGAAGGCGGCGCAGACCCGCGTCCCCTGCTGTCCGTGCGGAGCGTGTTTGGGGACTTGATTGACAACAGCGCATTTGTGCAAGAACTCGGCCGCGTATTGGAGTTGTTGTATACGCAGGGCGCGCGGGCAACGTTGACTACGCATCTCGGCGGATAACAGCAAGGGACTTTGGTGTCGCCGGAAGGAAGCGAAGATGAAAGGAAAGCCTCAAACAGACACGCATCTGCATGACGTGAGGCCATACTGGGGCAGCATAACATTTACAAGTCGCTTTTTTAGTGTCAATAACAAAGAGCGTCAGCAAAAGAAACGACTGCAACAAGCGCAGAAGGATGTTCTCCGCTCGCCCGATGAGCCTCGGTCACATCTTTTGTTAGCCTGGCATTTGGCTGAGAACAATCAACTTCAAGACGCGATCCTAGCATGGAATAAAGGCCTTCTCCTGCTTCCCTTTGATGCAGATGTTAACATTGAAGAGGACGAAGCACAAGCGCAGATGAACGCATTATCACATGATGTCTTTGGTGACATTCTCTTCAAGGCCGGAGCCAGAGAGCAGGCACTTGAAGAATGGAAAAGAGCATCCGCGCTCGATAAATACGGGATTGGTGACCAGGCACGGCGCAAGTTGAAAGAACACCGAGAAGCCCCAACAACGGAATAACCATCCTGTTGGCCCACCTGTACATTGCGCTCCACCCAATTATTGCAACAAAGAAAGAAAACACATGCCGCCACCGGAACTGACATTGGCACTCAAAGAATGGGCCGTCGTGCAGCGCGCCCTGCTGGAAGGGCATCAATTGATGCTTTTGCGCAAAGGCGGCATTGTGGAAGACACGGGAGACTTTGACCTGCGCGGCGACACGTTTCTGCTGTACCCTACCTACGCGCACGAGACCGAGCGCGCGGGCGACCTCCAGCCCTGCTTCGGGCAATGGCTTGCGGAAGAAGAAGCCCGCAAGACCGACACAAGCCACATTCGCATAGAAGCGTTTGCCCACGCGACCGACGTGGTGCGTGTCGGCTCGCCCGAGACATTGACCCGCCTGATGCCGCAGCATATCTGGAGTCCGCAGTTTATCCAGGGGCGGTTTGATTGGGAGCCGTACAAGCCCGTGTTCGTGCTCTTATTGCGGGCGTATGCACTGGCACAGCCGCAGAGTGTCCCCGTGCGGCCCGAGTACGGCGGCTGCCGGTCATGGGTGACGCTTGCCGAACCGATCTCCACAGACGGGGCCAAGCCCGCGCTGTCCGATGATAAGTGGGCGCGGCGGCGTGAACTGACCCTGCATCTATTGGAAGAATAGGAGCAAAGACGCATGAAGCTGTACTTGATGCAACTCGCGATGCTGCAGCCGCTGGGCGTGCCGGTGCCGGGGTATCTTATCCAGACCGGCGACGGCAGGAACGTTCTGGTGGACAGCGGGTTTCCGGCGGCCTTTATCGCGCATCCGCCCGGCCCAATGGGGCCGCTGGGCCTGCAAGTCGTCATGCGCCCGGAGGACCACATCATCAGCCGCTTGGCATCCATTGGGCTGCATCCCGGCGACATTGACTTTCTGGTGGCGACGCATTTTGATGCCGACCATGCGGGCAATCATGAGTTGTTTTTTAATGCCGAGGTGGTGGTGCAGCGCAGGCACTATGAAGCCGCGCGGGCCGGTCATGCGCGCTTCGCAGTCATGCGCGAGCATTGGGATAGTCCCGCTCTGCGCTACCGGCTGGTGGACGGCGACACAACCCTGCTGCCGGGCATTGAGCTTCTGGAAACCAGCGGCCATGTGCTGGGGCATCAATCGGTGCTGGTGCGCCTGCCCCAGACTGGCCCGGTGCTGCTGGCGATTGATGCTGTCCCCGCAGCGTCCATGCTTGACCCGGACACGCGCGAAATCATGTCCAATGATGAAGATGAAGCCGAGACGCGTGCCAGTACGCGCAAATTGGCGGAGGTCGCCCGGCGCGAAGAAGTTGCCCTGATTATTCACGGCCATGATATTAAGCAGTGGCCGACATTGCGCCACGCGCCGGAGTTTTACTCGTGACTGAGGTTACGCAAAGGGAGCATGCCCACTCCGGCAAGGGCTTGTGCCGGGGGTGTAAAACCCCCGGCAAAGATGAGGCCATGCCCTCACGGGCAGCAGAGCAAGGGCATGGAAGGTTCTCTTACGCCCGAAGGAAGTGCCTTGACTCACTGCCGGGGGTGGTCTGCCCCCGGCACGATGCCCTCAGAAGCGCCCGCTTGTCTGTCGCAGGCGGGCGGCGAAAGGCCGCTCGCCATGACGCCTGATTTGGATGTGTCTGCGCCGCGTGCGCTGGGCGTGGCCGTGTATCCGCCCGGCGCGTCGTTTGGGCCGCGCCTGATGCGCGACTTTGAGTTTGTGTGGATGCTGGAAGGGGACGCGCGCTACGAGCGCAATGGTGTTTGTACAGAAGCGCTGCAGGGTTCGCTGGTGCTGTGCCGCCCCGGCGCGACCGACCGCTTTGTGTGGGACGCGCACCGGCATACGCGCCATGCTTTTTTCCATTTTTCCGTGCACCGCACGCCGTCGCACTGGCCTGCCCCCGATCTGTGGCCGCTGGTGCGGATGCCGCAGAGCGAGGACATCCTGCGTCCGCTGTTTCGCCACCTGCTGTCTCAGGGCGGCGCGGGCGACCCGGAGCAGGCGCGCCTCACGGTCGCGCTTGGGCTGACGGCCTTTGTCGGCGGCAGCCTAGCGGCAGGCGAATTGTCCCGCCTGCCGTGGCCGGAGGCCGTGGAGCGCGCGTGGGCCTTTCTGCATGCTCAATTGGAAGCGCAGCCGGGCCGGGGGATTACTTTAGCGGACATGGCCGAGGCCGCGTGTGTCACGCCCGCGCATTTGTGCCGCGCCTTCAAGGCGGCGACAGGGCGCTCTCCCGCCGAAACCGTGCGCCTGGCCCGGCTGGATCGGGCGGCCATGCTGCTGTGCCGCAGCAACTATTCGGTGGGCGAGGTGGGCGCATTGTGCGGCTTCGCCAGCCCCTATCACTTTTCGCGATGCTTCAAAGAAGCCTTTGGGCAGACGCCATTCGCGGTGCGTCAGGCCGTGCAGAGCGGCAGCGCGCCGCCCCTGCCCCGCAGCCTGCGGGTGACGCGCTGAGGCGTATCAACATCAATTTCAGGCAAAAGAGAGCCAACGGCAGGCATTGTCATCAGGCTTGGTTTGGGTGATAATAGCAGCAAGAGTTTTCTCAGACGCCCCTGGAGCCAAACGATGCAAACCATGACGCAGACAAAAGAAGCGCTGCCCCCGATTGAAACTCAGGAGCGCACGCGACGCCCTGTGTCTGTAGACGAATACCGCCGGTTCCGCAGGGACGGCTTTTTGATTGTGCGCGGGCTGGTTGCCCCGCAGGAAGTAGACGAGCTGCGCCGGCACACGGAAGACCTGATGCAGGGCCGCCTGCCCGAACAAACGCCGGAAGTAATCGAGAGTGGCAAAGAAAAAGGCGACCATTTTCAAGGTTTGGATGCGCCGCCTGCGCATCTCTCGCCCGAAGAAAAAGCGCAGTACTTCCTGCGCATCCACATGCTGCACCGGCAATTGGAGATGCACGAGCGGTATATGCTGCACCCCGGCGTGCTGGATGTGCTGGAAACATTGATCGGGCCGGACGTGCTGGCCCTGCAAACCATGCTCTTTTTGAAGGGGCCGGGACAACCCGGCCAGGGCTGGCACCAGGACAGCTACTATATCCCCACCCACCCGGACACATTGTGCGGGGCCTGGGTCGCGATTGACGATGTGGATGAAATGAACGGGGCCATGTGGTTTGCAGCGGGCAGCCAGGCGGAGCCTGTGTATCCGCCGCGCACGGAGCAGGGCAATGGAGACCGGGGCCTCGCGGACATTCAGCCGGTCAGCGGCGTCAGCGACCCGGACGATACGCACAACGACCTGGCGCGCACGGCAGACACCTACCCGCAACTACTGGCAGCCATGAAAGCGGGCGACGTGGCCTTCTTCGGCGGCCATGTGCTGCACCGCAGCAAGGCCAACTGGAGCGCCGACCGGTTCCGGCGGGCCTTTGTCGGGCATTATTGCAACGCGCGGGCGTGGACGCAGTGGGGCGTGGACACCCGCAACCCCGATGGCGCCGACCCGCTGACGGGCATGACCAACGGCTCACACATTCTGGCGCGCGGCGACACCCACCTGCCGTTCGCCCGGCCCCGCTTCGGCACGCCCTGCGCCGCCCTGCTCACTCCCGATGAGCGGCGGATACAGGGCAAGTTCGCCGCCACCATGATGGCCGACATGGACAGCGGCCTGATGGGAGCCTCCCCTGCCGACCCCACGCAGGACGATGACGATTAATCCTGCGACAAGCAATCAAAAAGCCCCGTGCCCTTTTGGGCACGGGGCTTTTTTGCCATGCGTCATTTTAATGATCCAGCACCAGGGTCAGGCACTTGGCGGAGCCGCCCGATTTGAGAAACTCGGACGTGTCAGTGGCATGGACAGTGCAGCCGTAATCTTCCAATGCGGCGGCCAATGTGTCGCAGCCGGTGTTCATCACAATGTGGCTGCCCAGCACCACCGCATTGCCGCCAAAGCGCAGGGCATCGGGTTTGGTAATGATAATCTTGTCGCCGGGCAGTTGTTCCAGCACCGTGTTGGCGGCGGCATCAAAGGCGGGCGGATGATAGGCCAGCAAGTCGGGGCGCACGGGAATGAGACACGTGTCCAGATGGTACCAGCGCGTGTCGGTGAGCGCCAGCGGCTGCACGCGGCAGCCCAGAATGCCCGCCAGCGCGGGATAAATGGACGCATCCGAGCGCTGCCGATGCCCTGCCAGCAGCAAGTCGCCGTAAAACAGGGCATCGCCCTCGCCCTCAAACGCACCGGGAACAGTGTCAGGCAGCGGCACAATGTCAAAACCGTGTGCCTGGAACCACTCGGCGAAGAACGGCACTTCGCCCTGACGCTCCGCAAAGCGAAAGCGTGACGGCACAAACACATTGCCGCGCGCAATGCCCGCATTGGCGGTAAACACCATGTCCGGCCAGCCCGGCTGCGGCTCGGCCAAATGCACCTCCGCCCCCAATTTATCGGCCAGCAGATGATGCAGCGTGCGCCACTGCGCCCGCGCCTTGTCCATGTCCGGCTTGTGGGCGATTTTCATCCACGCATTAATCTCATAAGCGACGTCAAACAAATCCGGTGGACACATCAAAAGGCGCATGATTGCATTGTACCTTGCCCGCCGCCCAAGCAGGCGGCACAAAAAACGCCTTCGGCAATGGCAATGAGCACGTGCGGCCATATTCTAGGCCGCCGTGTCTCTGAACAGGGCGGCGTCCCGATGGGGAGAGATTCCAAACATGCGCGAATATTCCCTGCTGAATTGCGAGGGGCTTTCATAGCCGACCTGGAACGCGGCTGTCTCCGCATTGACGTCACCGAAAACCATCAGCCGTCGTGCTTCAAGCAGGCGAAGCTGCTTCTGATACTGGAGCGGCGTCATGGACGTAATTGACTTAAACTGGCGATGGAATGCCGAAGGACTCATTTGTGCTGCGGAGGCCAGCTCCTCAACGCGGATTGGCTCCGAGAAACGATCACGCAGGGAATGAATCGCATCAATGACATGACGCGCGTGGCTTTTCCCCATCGTCATTTTTATGATTTCACCGCCATGGGGGCCGAACAAGAGCCAGTAGCAAATCTCGCACATAATTGCGGGATACAGGACAGGGATCGCCTGCGGCGTTTCAAGAAGGCGCACCATTCGCAGTGCGCAGTCGGCCAAAGGGCCATCAAAGTTTGTGACGAAGACGCCCTGTCCCTCGTCACTGCTCACGCTCGGCAGTGTGTCCAAACTTTCCGTCATTTCCATGACTTCGCGCATAATGCCCAAATCGAACTCAATAATGACGCCAAGATACGGCTCGGTCGGGCTGGCCTCCGTCACTGTGCCAAACGCTGGCATTTCAACAGTAACGACCAGTGCCTGCCCCGCCCGGTACTCAAATCGCCTGTGCCCAAAGGTGGTTCGCTTGGCCCCTTGCACAACAATGCAGAGGGCGGGCTTGTAGATGAGGTGGTTTGGCTTTTTCTCGTGATCCGAGCGCAGGAGGGTCAGCCCTGGAACGGCTGTGACAAACGGGCTAGGCCCAGCCTGCGCTTCCGTGTAGCGCGTGACCGCTTCAGTCAATTCGTTTGGCATGGGATTTAGGCTTTCGCTAAGCAGGATTAGGCAGGAAATGAGTAAGTTTTGGCAATTGTCGCAGAAGGGATGGAGGGTATCATCATACCACAACAGCCTACTCAGGAGAGAACAATGCCGACAGAAACATCTACATTTCCAGATGGAAAAATTGCAATCATCACCGGCGGAAGCCGTGGGCTTGGCCGGAGCATGGTGCTCAGCCTCGCCCGGCGAGGCGTGAACTCCATTTTCACCTACCACTCAAATCGTGCAGAAGCCGACAAGGTCGCTGCTGAGGTCAGCGAAGCGGGCAGCAAGGCGATTGCCTTGCAGTTGAACGTGGGAGATGTCAGCGCCTTTGATCCGTTTGTGCAGGAGGTGAGCAAAGCCCTAGGGGAGATGGGAGCGGAGCGATTCGACTTCCTTATCAACAATGCGGGCACATCGCACCACGCCGCCTTTGACCAGACGACAGAGGAGGAGATGGACAGCCTTTACAATGTTCATTTCAAGGGCGTGTTTTTCCTCACGCAAAAACTCCTGCCGCTGATCAACGATGGCGGGCGCATCGTGAACATCTCATCCGGTCTGACGCGCTTCGCCGCACCGGGAAGCGCCCCCTATGCGTCCATGAAGGGCGCAATTGAGGTGCTGACCCGCTATCTCGCAAAGGAACTTGGCTCGCGCGGCATCGCCGTCAACACCGTTGCGCCGGGGGCTATCCAAACCGACTTCAGCGGCGGCATGGTTCGTGACAATCCTGCGGTGAACAAGATGGTATCGGACATGACCGCGCTTGGCCGCCCCGGCCTGCCGGAAGACATTGGCCCGATGATCGCATCGCTGCTGACCGAAGACAACCGCTGGGTCAACGGCCAGCGCATCGAGGTTTCGGGCGGTATGCTTCTTTAACCATAAGAGAAGGGGGCACGGGAAACCGCGCCCCCTTCTCTTGAGAAGCTCCCCTTGTCACTGATAACAGATACTGTGTTGTCAAGTAGCCTGAACGAGTTCTTTTCCTCTTGTTTTTTCCGCCAGTGCGGCCCTAGCCTGATCCGCCCAATCCGCGCGGAAGGGC
>JAABUL010002711.1_pt1 | contig 28533 bp, 4 predicted proteins | sample 5559151 | NCBI WGS metagenome assembly JAABUL01 (sample SAMN10711876, study PRJNA513368) | rock metagenome | isolation source: Antarctica rocks | place: Antarctica: Victoria Land, Pudding Butte sud
TAACAACGCAATACTTTAGAGTCTAATAAAAGCTTAATAAATTATTTAGTATTAAAAGACTAAAAATTATTATAAGAATTTCAACAAAAAGACTATTGTTAATAACTATAATTTAAAGAAATTAAGACAAATATTCGATTTCTTTTAATAATATTTTACAAATATTAAGTATATTATTTTCGATTACTTTTTGCGAAACAATTTGAACTTTCTTTTAAATATATTTTTTTTTTACAAAAAAAGTTATATCGACGTGCGAAACTTTCTAATTGGAATTATTATATTTCGACAATAAGAGTTTAACGTTAATTTTATATTTTTTCTATATTATAAGTAATAGCAAGATTAATTAAAACAATCGAATTAAATATTAAAAATTATTAAAATATTAAAATATATAGCTTTGTTATTTTAGTACAATAATTAATTACTTTGTATAGCAATAGAATTTTTTTAATAAGAATTTTTTTTTGTTTAAGATTAACAAGAATTGATACAATATTTAAATATTAATTAATAAGTAAATACTATTTATCGATTAATTTAAAGTTTCGAAATAAATATATTTAAAACTTTTAAATATTGTTTTCTATTTTCTAAAGGAAAATTTTCTTATTCTTTTTTATATTATCGCAATTATATACTTATATTGTTTTATTTTTTTATTTTTTATAGTTTCGATATATATTTACTATTTTACAAAAACGTATATTGCTATTTTAAAATTTTGTTGTTGTAAATTTGATTATTAAAATAATTGTTTTATAAGTAATAATTGTTTAAATTGTAAAAATATTTCAAAAATAATCTTTTTCAAAAACTATATATTCGAAAGCGCAATTTCAAAACAATTATATTATATTTATAATATTGTTTTAATTGTAATTATTATTTTAGACAACAATTGTAATAGAGTTATTGTAATATTATAGCGCCACTAACGCGCTAGCGCATTAGGGTATAACAAGGCACGTAATCTCGAATATCTATAAAAGTCTTAAATAATATAACACTTCTTTCTAGTTAAATAGCGAGAAATAGACTCGCACGTTATAACAAGTATTAGATAGAAAGAAAGCTCGTCTCTCGTTGTTCTTTAACGATTAGTTTTACTACTATCTATTTTATATAATCGAGACATAGTAATACAAACTTATTATATCTCACGTCTTTTATATCTTAATGTGTCAATAAAAAGCAAACGTATTCGCACTTTATAATTCTAATTGTTCTATCTTTCGAAAAAAAAGATTTGAAGCGTAATAGTATTATATTAAATTATAGTAGCTTAAGTTACAATAACTATTTAATTATTAAATTAGAGTTTAAAAACTTTAATGTCTCTATAGTCTCTTAAAGCAACAATTGTTTACAAAATGTCAACAAAAATAATTGTTAGAGACTAGACTCGAAACCTCTATCAAAGAGGTATCTAGATTAGTAACTAGATAAAACTCAAATCTATACTAGATTTAATATATAAGACAAAAGACAAAAAAGAAAAGAGAGAAATAAAACAACACTAACTATATAAGATTGCAAGCTTTATATCTAGCAAAAATTAATTCAAATTTAATTTAGTTTGACTCAAATTTAATCAAGATTAAGCTTAAAAAATTAAGCGAAATTAAGACGAAGAATTGTTTAATCAACAAACATAGTTAACGAACTACTAATCTAATATTATAATAATAGCTTTTCTCTACAAGGCAAAGCTCTTGCAAAACAATCAAAACAATATAACAAACTATCGAAGAATTAAAGAATTAAGAGTCAAAAAAGTTTTAAGAAGCAAAATAAAACAAGACAAGATAACTAGATTTATTAAATTAAATAAAGACGAAACAAAACAAAAGTAAAACAAGATATTCAAATTTATTAAATTAAGTTAAAACAAGAAACAATAAAAACAAAACAAAATATCTAGATTTAATAAATTAGATAAGATAAAAAAAAAGATCTCTATTATTTAGACAAGATCTAAGCAAGATTAAGCGAAATTAAATTAATTAAGTCAAGATTGAACGCGTTTGAAGTAACGAGACACTATTAAAATAAGACAAGAAGATCTTTGTTATCTAAACAAGATTTAAGCGAGACTTAATATCTAAATTTATTAAATTAAATAAAATAAAACAAGAAGATCTTTGTTATCTAGATAAGATTTGAGCAAAATTAAATTATCTTAGTTAAGATTAAGCGCGTTTAAAGTAACAAAACATTATTAAAACAAAAGAAGAAAATCTTTGTTATTTAGACAAGATTTGAGCAAAATTTAAATAAAATTTGAACAAGATTTAATTATTTTAGTCAAGATTAAGCGCGTTTAAAGTAACGAAACACTATCGAAACAAAATAAGAAAATCTTTGTTATTTAAACAAAATCTAAGAGACATTTGAGCAAGATTAAAGATATTATTTATTTTTTTAACATTAATAATTAAAAATAATACAAAATATTATATATAATTTCTTAACAATAAGATTGACTAAATAATACTTATTAAGAGTTTGTTAACAATTGTTCAAAAGATTGAAAAATCTCTAAATAAAAAAATAATCTTTTTAGTTAATATAGTACTTAAGCAAAATAAAGTTAAAACGTCTATTACATTTAAAGTTTAAAATACTATTAATATATTAAGATTTTTTGTTATTTTTAACGACAATAGATTTACGAGATTTCTAACGTTATTTAGAAAAAGAATCGATAACAATGTAACTAACAAAAATAGTATAAAAAACGAAATAAACTTTTATAGACGTAAGAAGCTCGAACTTAACAACTAAAGAATTTCTTTTAAAGATGTGCTTTATTTTAAAGAAATTAATATAATAATTATTTAATTTAATTGCAAAACAAACGATATTAAGATTTTTAACATTAAGTTAAACTTTATTATTTGCGAAATATCTAAAACAAAAACAACGAAAACAATTAACATTAAATTTATAAATAACTTAAATAACAAATATTTTATTGCGTAAATACTAAATAAGTTTTTTTATTTTTTAAGTAAAACTTTCGATATTAATTAATTAAATTCGAGTCTAAATTGTAAAATCGAAAGACAAAAATTTTAAAAACTTAGAATTTAAATATAAGTTTTAACTCGAATTAATCAAAAAAAGCGAAACAAGAATTGTAAATAAAGAGACGTTATTAACAATAAATTTGATGTTTAAAAATTATTTAACTTAATTATCTTATATATAGTTGACGTAAATGCGAAGATAATGTTTTATAATAATATTAATTTGTTTAATTTAGTTGTTAATCTTAAGATAATACGCAATAAATAACTTAACGTTAATTTTTAGCATTTAATAAAGATATTTCTAAATATTAAAAATAAATTGTGTATCTCAATTAGATACAAAGAACTTAAATAACTCGTAGTTTTTTCAAATATAAATGTAGAAATAATTGACAACTTCTTTTACTTTTATAGAAGTAATAAAGATTAAATATCTTATCTTAATAAAACAATTAACAAGAACAAGAACATATTTATACGTAATATCTATAAAAATATTAAACAATAAAGAATCTACGTAGTTTATAAAAACATTACGTTAATAACATTTAAAAACAAGAAAAGAACGCAACTATTTTTGCGTCTTTTGTTTAAAAGATTTGAAACAAGTACATGTATAATAGTTTTGTACAAAGCGTTAAATATACTTATAGATATTAGATTACTAATAAGTTCGACTAATTAATTTGTAGCATTTTGTTCTTTTTAAATAATTATTAGCGATACTATTGTAAATAAGTTAGATTACGCGAAAACAAAAACAATTTAAATTAGAAATATACTTTTTTTCTTAAAAGTACAAGAAGTTAAAGCGTTTTTTATATTTAGCTAGAGAGATTTTATTATAATAATGTAATTTATTGCAAAGCGTTTTAAATACTTAAAATATAAATTAATTATTAATTTCGACTTAATTTTATAAAGTTTAAATAGAAGTATCTTTTAAATTTTTGTTAAAATTTAGAGTTTCTTGATTTAACTAAAGTTCGACGTTATTAACGTTAAGTTCTTTTACGTCTAACTTTATTAAAATTAACGTAACAAAAAAAGTTAAAAAGATTAAAAAGAAATATAATTAAATAAAATCTAAAATAATAGTTTAACATTAAAGATCTTTAACAATTTTAAAATTTAAAATATAAATTTTTAGAATTGTTTAATGTTGATGCAAATATTAAGAGTCAAAAGTATTTTTCTTCTTGAAAAGATCTTTTAAGCAACATATAAAAACGTTTAGTTTTTCGTTAATTTTATTAAAATAATACGTAATTCAATAATTAAATTAAGACAAAAACTTGTTTTATCGAACTTAACAACAACTTAATTGCTTAATTAATATAAAATACTTTAAATTCTTATAATTTGTAATTATTTTAATTAGATAAATTAAATTTTTAAGTTCGAAACGTTATTCTTCAAATGCGCGAACAATAGTTATAAGTTTCTTATTATAGATCTTATAATTACATTTAATTAAATTATATTTCTTAAAAAAGTAAGCAACTAAATAAAGAATTCTCTTTTTATTATACTAAAAAAGAATGTCTTTAAATATATAATTCGAAGCATTAATTTTTATTACAATTTTGTAATTTAGATTGTAGTAACAAAACACTACATTAAAGATAAAGATTTTTTTCAAAATAATAAATACTAATTGACATTCTTTAAACTAAACAAAGAATTAATTCTTTTTAGTTAGATAAATTAACAAAACAATTATTTTACTATAATTGTAGATAAATCTTTTATAGAAATTCGCAAATTCTAAAAAGCTTTAAATATTTTTAACGTTAATTAAAGTAAATTAATTAATTATAATATCTATTTTGATTAAGTTTATCTTAATTTTTTCAATAATAATTATTAATTCTAAATACAAGATTTAAATAACGTAAAACTTGCATTTAATTATGTTTATTTATAAGTTTGTTTTGCGCAATTTTTAAAAAATAAGTTTGATATAAATTTTATACTTTAATTTATTATTATTATAGATAAAAATGTTATTTAGATAAGCGATACAAAACTTATTTAAAAACTTTTGAAAAATATCGTTAATATATTTCCAAAACAAGATAGATTTATTATATAAATTAAAAAATATAACAAAATATTTAAAGAGTTTAAAACAAATACAAAAGACAATAAAAGCTTTTTTTTTTTTTAAAATACGTAGTTGATTAAACGCTAAAATAATATTTAGTTTAATAAAAATCTTAACTTAATTAAAACAATTTAACGTCTTAAAAATTAAAAGCAAAAAATATTTGTTTTTAATTATAATAACGTTTAAATCTTTGTAATTTACGCAAAATCTAAGTTTATCTTTAGATTTTTTAACAAAAAAAATAGAAATTATTGTTTAGAAGCAACTTGTTTAATAATTTTTTTTGCTAAAATTTTTATTTAAATAACAATAAAGTTTTAGAGTTTTATTACAACTTATATTGTATAAAACGAAAACTAAAGACTAAATATTTTTTTTAAAATAAATAGCGTAATTGTAAAAACAATAAGAGAACAAAATATTTGTCTCTTTCTTAAAGAAAATATTAAAAAATTCGAAATATTTAAAAGACAAAATTGTAATTAAATTAATATTTTTGTTTTATTAATAATGTTTTAGATTTTTCTAAGTAGTAAAAATTACTAAATAAAGTTCTTTTTTTATTTAATAAAGTGCTAAACGATAATTTTAATTATAAGTGTTAATCTTAATGTTTTTATAAAATAGCAAGAGTTTTAAAAGATTTAATAAACTAAAGATTTAAACAAAATCTAATTTAAATTTGAGCAAAATCTTAATTAAATTTAGAAAAATATCTATTTTTTGTAAAGTAATACTAAATATTTTAACATTTTTTGCGCAAATAACGCAATTAAATTTACGAGCTCTTAACTTAATTACATTAAGTTATATAAAAGATTGTTCAATTTGTTTCGCATATTGTTCAATAAAAATTTTAAAAAACAAAAGACTTCGATACTAAATTTTCGAAAAATATCTTTTTTAAATAATTTAAAAAATACAACTAGAAACTTCTTACTTTAAATTAGACAAAACAAAACAAAACTTAAAATCAAAATATTTAAATTTTTTTTTATAAACAAGATTAAATTGCTTTTAAAAAGCAAAACTAGATTGCTTTTTACAAACAAATTGCTTCTTATAAACGAAATTAAGTTACTTTTAAAAAGCAAAACTAGATTGCTTTTTGCAAGCGAATTGCTTCTTATAAATAACTAAATTATTAAATATCTTTTAACAAAATAAACTTAAACTAGATAAAAAGATTTAATTATTAAAAGAAATTATAAAAAAATTTTGATTTTAAAGCTTCTATACGTGTTAAGACTTCTTAGAAAATAAAAATTTCTTTTCTTCTTAAATAATATTATAGATTTTAACGAACAATTAACAATAATGTTTAAAACAAAAAAAAAACATAATAAAAGTATTATAATTAAAGTTTGCGTCGATAAAGTAACAACAAAATTACAATAAACTTATAACAATAAAATACTAATTAAGTTTAATAACATAAAAAAATAGTTTCTCGATATAATTGTTAAAAGTTATAATAATTTTGACGATATAAATAATGTTGTTCGTTAAAATTGTTTAATTATTAAAATCTTAAAGTCTACAAAAGTAAATTAATTAATAAAGAGAAAAATTATATTATTGTGCGAAAAATTTATTAATAAAGATATAAATTAAGATTTTATTATTAATTAAAATTATACCAAGAATTTAAGATTAATTTAATGTAAAACAAAAAAAACTATTATATAATTATCTTTAAATATAGAATTAGACTTAAAAAGTTTCAAAGTTGTTTTAATTAAAAAAAATTTATAAAATTAAAAAGAAAATAAAAACAAAGAAGCTAAAAGACCAAAAAATATATATATTGATTTTCGAATATAATTTTGCTTAGAAACTAGACTTTTTTTACTAATAACAAAATATCTTTGTTAATATTAAAAATATTATTTAGATCGACAAAGTAAAGAAAGAAAGATTTTTTATTAAAATAATTTTTTGCGATTTTGCTTAAATATTGCAACTTATAATAGTAATATAACTTTTACTTATTGCAAATTTCTTTAATTTTTAAAATAACTAAGAATTTGTCTTAAACAATAGCAATAACAAAATTTAAATTTATTAATTTGTTAAATATTACAAAGATTGTCGATACAAATAAAATAACAAAAACGAAAATAATAATGCAAGATTTTAACAAGTTGTTAATAAAAATGAAGTTAAATTTTTGTTTAATTAAAGCAACAACAATTGTTGTAATATAAAATTAATAATATTTAAATTGTTAAAACTTCTTATTAATTTTAATAAAAACTTGAACTTATTGTTAAAAGATAAATAGTTATTTGTTATTAAAAGTTCGTTAAGATATAACAACAACTTAAATAAAAAAATTGACGTTGCGCTTTATATAATTAATCAATAAAGTGTTCTTTATTTAAAAACGTTCTTTTTTTTAATAGAAAAAATTGTAATACTTAACAAAGCTAATAAAATTTTGCTTTAAAATTTCGCAAAAATACAAACATATATTTTTCGATTCAAAGAGATTGTTACAATAATAACGCAAATTTCGACATTATTTGTCGAAAAAAACAATAATACAAAGATTATTAATTTAATATTAATTTATAAAATTATAAATTTTTTTATTTATAATAAATCGTAATTTCGCATAGACGATTTTAACTTAATTAATAAAATATTAATTATAATTTATATTTATATATTGTATAAAATTTTGCTCTTATATATTTAATTAATTTTTGTCTTTTTTATATTATAATATATTAAAAAGTTTCTTAAATTTAAAGACGACAAAAGCAATAATATTTGTAAAGAGCAATAAAAGTTGTATATTAAAAATAAATTAATTATTTATAGTTTAAGCGACAATTTGTGCAATTATAATTATAGATATTAAATTTAATTTTGCAAAAAAAAAGCTTAAAGCAAACAAAATAAAAGTAATATTAATATTAAATTGTACTTAATTTTAAAGCTCTCAAAATTAGCGTAAAGTTTTGACTAAATTTTAAGTAACTTGTCGAACAAACTTCTCGATAATAAGTTCGATCTTTAGTAAAAGTTTTAAATGCTTTATTAAGTTAATAATTAAACAAATATTAATATATTTAAAAAGATTAAATTTTAACGTATAAAAGCGTTGCAAAAAGTATTAATCTTTCGTAATATTAAGAACTAAATTCGAAATCTTTATCAAAAAAATATTTGAATTAATAACTAAATAAAACTTAAATTTATACTAGATTTAATGTATAAAACAAAAGAGAAAAAAGAGAAGAGAAAAACGAAACAACGTTAACTATATAAGATTGCAAGCTTTATATCTAGCAAGAATTAATTTAAATTTAATCTAGTTTAATTCAAATTTAATCAAGATCAAGCTCAAAAAATTAAGCGAAATTGGAACAAAGAGTTGTTTAATCGACGAACGTAGCTAGCGAACTACTAATCTAACACTATAACAATAATTCTCGCTAGCGTAACAATAATAAAGAAGATAGCTTAGCTACAATTAGAGCTTTTACTTTACATCAACAAATAAAAATCTTAATAATAGAAATTCGAAACTTGCAAAATGCTTAATAGACTCAAATTATAATAATTGAACAAACAAATTCTTAAGTTTTATAACTTGTTATTGTATTATTATTAATAATATTTAAGTCTTTAAAGTTTAAAAAGTTAAAATTGTACAAAAGTTAAAATATAGATAAGTATATTATTTAATTTCAACAGATTAATATTAATATAATGCAATTTTTAACATACTTTATTACAAATAAGAACAAAATTCTTTATTATATATTATTTTTGAAAAATAATGTTGCTACGCAATAATATTTAAGAATAAGCAATAACGCTAAATTAAAAAGCGAAATCTTTGAAGAATTTAAAGAGTTTTTATTGAATTTAATAATTAATTTTGCTAATTGTTGTTTTCTCGTTTACGAAAAATAGAAAGTCGTTAGACAAAAATTAGATTAAAAGATAACTATCTTTAAAAAATATTTAAATAAATTAAAGACTTATCTAGTATTGCTTTTAAAGAAGTATAAAATCTATATATTTTTAGCTAAGTTTAAGCTAAACTTAAAAGTAAAAATTTTAAATATTAATAATATGTTAGATATTTGCGATAAGCTTTTAGCTATAATTATTATATAAAAACAAATATTAAATTGTATTCGCAAAGCAAACGCAAACAACTTTAAAAATTAACAAATAATTAAAAGTTTTAATGTCTCTTTAGACAAATTTTATTAAAATTGACGCTTAAACAATGTTGATAAGTTTATTAAAAGCAAGAAATTTTATATTTTTAAAAATTTGTTGACGTTGTATAAACGAATTTACGAAATTAGTAACGCAAATTATTTAAAAAATATTAAATATTTTAAATACTATAAAAAGAAATATTACAAAACAAAATATCCTAATAAGTACAAATAAAACAAGTTTATTGTTGCTACTATTATTACGATAAATGCAAAAAAAGATTAAGCTTTGTCGACGTCTTGCAAACAAAACAAAAAAGACAAATAAAAACAATAGATTTAATTTTAGTAAAAGATTAAACTTAACTTTTTAATAATAAACGTTAAGTTATAAATCTAGTTAACTTAAAAACTAAGATAAATCTTATTAATTATATCTATATAGTGCAATAAGAATTGCAATTTACATTTGCTATCTTATTAATATTAGATTTTTTTGATAACGATAATTGTTTTTGTTATAACGTTTATAAGTTGACTTATTACTTAATTAACTTATAAAATTAATATTAAAAATGCATTATTTTGTTCTACTTAATAGAATATATAACCTTTAATCTTATATTAAATATATTAATATTATTTAAACAAAATATATTGATTAATTCAAAGACGCAAAGCTAGCAATTTAAGATCTTAAATAAAAAATTAAAGATAATCGACTTTAAATAATTTGTTTTAGATCTTGTTAAATATAGTATAGTTTATGCAATTGTTTGCGTTAATATTACGAAGACGTTAAATAAAAAACTAGCAAAATTTAAGATTCTTAAGAAATTAAAAAATCTAAAAGATATTTATAATAATAAATTAGCTAAAATTCTATTAAAATTAAGAAAAAAAAATTACGCTATTAAGTTTTAGAACAATAAAGAGTTATTGTTTATGTCTTTTTATAATTTTTCACAAAACAAGTTAATAATACTTTAACGATATTTTGATAATGCGTTAGCTAAAGATTAAATTAAGTATTTAGTTTTATTTGCAAGTGTTTCTATGTTATTTATATTAAAGTTTAACGATAAATTACGTTTATACGTTAATTATAAAAATTTAAATATAATTATTATTAAAAATCGTTATTTATTGCTTTTAATTACAAAAACGCTAGATTATTTATGCGAAGCAAAGCGCTTTATTGTCTTAAATTTAAAGAATATCTATTATTGCATTTGCATTAAATGCAACAATAAATAAAAGATAACATTTTGTACGTACTATAAGTATTTCAAGTACTAGATTATGTTATTTAAACTAGCAAACGCATTCGCAATCTTTTAAATTTATATTAATAAAACGTTGCGAAAGCTAATCGATATAACTTGCGTAATTTATATAAATAATATATTTATATATAGCAATAATTTAATAAAGCATTAATGTTATGTTAAATAGATGCTAGAACGTCTTCGCAAGTATTTGCTATATATTAATTTAAAAAAATATAAATTTAATACTATAAAAATTGAATTTTTGAACTTTATTATATTTCTAAAAGATATACAAATAAATTTGAAAAAAATTAAAACAATTAAGAAGTAATTTAAATTAAAAACTTATTGCAAACTTTAAATATTTTTAAGCTTTATAAACTTTTATAGATACTTTATATATTATTATTCGAAAAAAGTTATCTCTCTTATTAACTTGTTAAAAGAAAGTAAGAATAACAAAAAATATAATTTTTTTGTTTAATTAAATAAAGCAAAGCAAACGTTTTGTTAATTTAGCAATATCTTTATGTTAACTTTACTATTTTATTATTACAATTTAAGCAAGAAAATTAAAGTAAAGATTAATGCGTCTAATTTTACAATTGCGAATATCTTAAGTTAACAAAATAACGATAAAAATTAATGTTTAATAATATTTTAATTGCAAAAAAAAATTTTAACGAAACAAAATTATAAAATATATAATTGAAAATTGCTAATTATTGTAATTGCTTTTAAGCAATAAAGATACTACTTAAAAAGCAATGCTTATTTTATTAAAATATAATTAAATTATAATAATCTTAGAGAATTTATAAATTAAAAGAAGCTAAACTTAAAACAAACTTATTAAGCGCTTAAATTAATTATTTATAACTTTAAAAAATTTTATTGTTTAAATAAGAAAAATTTAATAAAAAAATTGTCGAAATATCTTAATTATAAAGAGATTTTATTGTTAAATACAAAATTGTTATTAATGTTGCAAAATAAATTAATATTATTGTTTAACAAAGATTTGTTAACGCAAAGCAAACAAAAGATATTAAATAATTTAGTTTTTATAATTTAAAATAAGCTAATGTTGTTATTTAATAAAAAGTTGTTAACGCAAAGCAAACGAAAGATATTAAATAATTTAATTTTTATATTATAATTAACAAGAGTATTTATTAGTAACGCGAAGATTTTGCGATTATAAAGTAGAAAGAAAGTTTTTAAAGAATTAGCATTTTTATTTTAATTAATTAATGTACAAGTTATTATTTTAAGAAAAGTAATTAAAGGTATATTAAAGAAATTATATAAAAAATCTTAAAAATTAATAAGATTCTTAATAAAGAATCTTTAAGCTAAAGATATTGTAACGAGATAGAGATAAAATTCTAGTTAGTAGACAACTATAACAACAAAGACTTATCGCAATATATACATAAATCGCACTATATAGTCTAATAATATATTAAGTAGCTAAGATTCTAAAATCTAAATAGAAGAAATCGCATATATATTGCAAATAGATTGCTAATATTAATAACAAACATTCTTAAGTTTATAGCTTAATATTACTTGATTACTTAACTATATACAATTTTCTTTCTTTTAGTAATCGTTTCTTAATTATTAAATTAAGAAATTTGTGTTTTTGTTTATACAAAAGTTGTAATAAAAAAATAAAAAAATTGCTTTTATTTTTTCAAAATTGTTAGATTAGATCTTTTGTTTTTCTTGTTACTTAAATCGATTGCATAAAGAACATAATAAATTAATTCGCATAAAATTTCTTCTAGAATCGAAAAAATTATTTAATCGAAATTAAGTATTTAATAAAGTTAATTATTGTAAGTCTTGTTTACTTTCTAAAAACAATAACAATAGTAATAAGTTTTTTTAATATAAATTTAGAAAATTAGTTCAAGAAAAAAGTAATAATAATAAAATAAATTGTTGTTGTTATACTTAAGTTAAACTTTTTAAAACAAAAAATAAACATATAATTCTAGAAGTTATTTCTAGTCTTAAAATATTTAATTTAGATTGCTAACTTAGTTTTAATTTATAACATTTTTTCTTAATTTTAAATCGAAATAATAAAATTTTCTCTTTTTTATTAGAACAAATAATCGAAGACTTAAATTTTGTTTTTTTTATAGTTAGTCGAATAAGAATTTAAATTGTTTTAAATGTTAAATTAATAAACATTAAGTATTTTAAAGTCTCTAGACATTATAAATTGTATTTACGAATAAAATTTAAATATTTTATTCTTTATTTTTTGAATCTCTTTTTATATTAATTTTACGTAACGTATTGTACGTTCTTAAGTTTGCTTTATTAGACAATTAAATTTCTTTGTATCTTTAAATAATATTCTTAACTTTTTTATTACTTTTGTCGAATTCTAGAGCGCACATTTTATAATAATATTTTTAATATTAAATATAAAAAAAAAGTTAATAGTAACTTTAAAACAATAAGATATATTAGTTAAAAATAAATTTAACAAAGTTAAGTTTTAATAAGTTGTAACAATATTGTTTCTTATATTTATTTAAAAATTCTTTAAAGTTTCTTTATTTTCTAATAGAGTTACGTAAACAAGAAATATTTTAATTTTTGTATTAATTTCGATTTCTAGTTTGCAATAAAAAATTTAAAATTGCGCAATTTATATATCTTTGAATTAACAAAATATATTTGTTTAATACAATTTTTATTTTAGTAAATTCTTCTTTGTTAATTTAGTTTTTAGTATTTTTTTATTTTGTTATTTTTTTTTTATTGTTTTTTACAATTATATGTCGATCTAGTTATAAAAACTATTTAGCAAATATTTCTCGCAAAATAGATTATTTTATACAACAAAAAAAACAATCAATTGCAATTGTTAAAACTCTTAATAAACATTTTAGTTTATATTAAGATTAAAATAACGTTTCGATATTTAATTCTTATATTTTTTAAAGATTAAGAAATAAGATATTGTTAACAATTTATGTTTGTAATTGTTTTGTAGAAGCATATATATTATATAAGAATCTAAATTTATTTGCATTATTATTTGCAATATAGAGAACAAACAATTAAAAAGTTATTCTTTTTATTAATTGTTGTTTTTTTGTTAATAATATAATATTATTTGCAATTTGTTTTGAAGTTACAATTATATTTAGTACTTCGAATTAACAATCAAATAAGCAAATCAATTTTAATAAACAATTATTTTATATTAATTTTATTTCGCTAGATTAATACTATCTATTACTTAAAGTTAAATATCAATTTATTAAAAATTATTCAATAAAAAAATTAATTGTTTCTTCTTATAAATATATTATCTTAAGAAATCTTTAGAAACAAGCAAACAAACGTTAAGTTTAAAGTTTAACTTATTTTGTCTTACAAATACTAAGAAATTGTTTTGTTTCTTATAATATTAAATTACTTGTCTCTTAATTTAATTATTAGAAAGTCGATTTATTTTTAATAGAAATTCTAGCTTTTTTTAATAAGCTATATAGATAATCGATTTTAATATAATTGTAATTAGATCTTTTTTTTGTTTTTTTGTCAATATAACTAGTTTAATTAGTTGAAAGACTTTAATTAATATTGTTAAATAATAGTTAATTCGATATTACAAGTCTATACTTACTTTTATATATAAATAGTTTTTTGTATTGTTTTTTTTGTTTGTTAAAATAAAGATAATTATTGTTTTTGAAAAGATTTTTGCAATTTTAATAATTAAAGTATGTAATTTTGTTATATTAACAATTTTAAGTAGTTTAAGATCTAACAAAGACAATCTTAATATTAAATCTTGCAATTGTAATAACAAAAAAGAAGTTTCTTTAAAAGAATTTAAATTTTGATTTTTTTTTTTGCTTTATCTTTTATAAATTTTGTTATCTTTAAGTTTCGACTTTAATTTTAATTAAAAAATTAACAATTTAAATTCTTTCTATTTGTCGCTTTAAATTTGCGCTTTCTTTGTATTTTTTACAAAAGAAGACGAAATTGTTTAAACTTTTGTTTAACAAGTTTTCTTTAGTTTTGCGTTTAAGATTCTTATTAAATTATACTTTTAAAATAATTTTTAATTTTAATTTTCAAAAGCTTTTGTTTAATAAACACTATTGTATTTTTGAACTTTTTAGCATTTATTTAGTTGTAGTTGTCGATTGTATAGCTAGCAATGCGTTTCGATTTTATAATATAATATTTAAGTTGATTGCACACAATTCGATTTGATTTCTTTAAAATTCTTTGTAGATTTTAATGCTTCTTTGCTATTCGCAATATTGTTTTAATAATTAATTAATTTATATTTCTAAACAATATATTTGCAATCTTTGATAACTATAGTTTGCGAAATTGAATTTAATTATTTTAAATTTGTAGTCTCTTGTTTTATTTAATTTTTTGTGCTATATTTTTCAATTTTTGTTATAATAAGTTATTTATTAGTACTTGGGCGTTCTTATTAATTGTTTGCTATAAATCTTGCGTCTAATTCTTAGCTATTTTCAAGATATTTAAAATTGTGTTTCGAAGATTTTTTAAACGTTTTTTTCTTTTATTGTTAGTAGTTTTATTATATTAAAGTAAAATATTAGTTATTTAAATATAGACGCAATTCTTAATAGTTAAATTGTCTTTTATAGATTAAATAATTATTTTTTGCAATTTAATTTAAGTTTAAGTTTAAAAAGTTTGACGCTACAATATTTGTAATTATTGCAATAATATTTGTTAACTTTGTGTTTAAAATAATTTAATTAAAAAAGTCGATTCTTAATTACAAAGAAAATATGTTAATATTATTAAATTTTAATTTGTATCTTATTTAGCAAATACAAGTTGTTGCTCTTTACAAAATCTTTCTATTAATATAAATAATAATTCTTGTTTTTAATCTTAATTTTTTGATAAAAATTAAGAAGTTTTTTTCGCAAAAGATTGTTTACGTCTAGTATCTTGTAATTGTTGTCTTAAATTTGTTATAATATAAACTTAATAAAGAAAAATTTATGCAAAAATAATAAATCGAAAAAAAAAAATTTATAAATAAAGAATTAAATTATTAAGTTGTTGTATCTTTATAAATAAAGCAATAACTTATTTTGAATATTTAACAAACATAAAGTTCTAAGTGCAAAGAACTTTTATTTATAGACTTAATTGTTGTTTACAATATTTATATTATTAATTACGCAAAAAAATTATGTTAACATTTATTTGTATATTAACTTGCAAACAAGTATAAAGTTAATATAATTAACGTATAATCTCGCTATCTTTATTGTTAAGAAATGCTATATAAAAGATAATTAAAACTTGTTTTCTATAATTTGAAAAAATTCTTAAAATTTTAAAACTTTGAGTCAAAGCTTGCTATTAATACTTTTAGATCGCTTTCTAGTTATTAATTTTAATTAATTAAAATAAACAAATAAACATTAATATTGTTTGTTTACTTTTAATTAATTAGAATTGTTAATATTTCGACTTTTTAATTTTTTTGTCTTTCTATTTGTTTTTTTCGAATATTCGAAATTATAATGTCTTGTAAATTACTTTGCGTAATTAAATTACTTCTTAATACTTATAAATTAATAAACTTTATATTGAAGCTTTTGCAAGTAAAATAAATATAAAGATTGCAATTTTTCTCTTTTTTAAAAAAAAATCTTATACTTTTATGTAATTTAAATAATTGTAATAAGATAACAATAATATAATAATTGCAAACAATCTTTTGTTGCTTTAATTAAACTAATTCTTTGTCTTTTGTACAAAATTATTTTTCATTTTTTTATTTTTGTCTTTTAACTTCGCAAAAATCTAAAAAATTTAATTTTTTGCTATATATCTTTTTAATCGATTTCTTAAATAGATATTTTTAAGTCTTGTATTATTAACTTTTTCTAAAATATAAAAGTCTTTAATTTTGTTTTTTTTCCTTATTTTAAAAAGATTTAATTATTGAAAGAATAATTTTACGTTGTATCTTTTATTAAGCTTAGTATTATATAATAAAATTAAATCTTTAGTTTGAAATCAACGCGTTAATAGTTAATAATTATTATTAAAGAGATTTTTGTTCGCTTCTTTAAGATAACAAAAACGCAAAACTATTTTTTAAACATTTTTATTTCTTCTTTCTAATTGTTTTGTTCGCAACGTTAGTAGATTTGTTGTTAAACAAGCTTTTTCTTAATTTATAATATGTTAAATTAAATACTTTATCTTAATTAATAATACAACTTTGTATTTAAACTCAAAGCGAAACAATATTTTCTTAATAAATTTTCGAATTGCTGTTTTATTGATTTACAATATTGCGTACAAATATCGTAATCAATTTATAAAGACTCTCTTAATTAGTTTGAACAAAGTATTAATAATAAGCTTGTATTCTCTTTTTATTATTTTATTTGTTTGTAAATAATAAGTCGACATTATTACTTTTTTGATATTATATCTCTTTAGAAATTTAATTGTTATATTAATTTTATTTTTAAATTTGTTGTTTATAATTATTTTCTTAATATATTTATGTTAACAAAAAATATTTTTTTATAGAAACTTTACTATAACAAGTGCTTTAAGATTCGAAATTGCTTTAATTTTTATTTATTTTGTTAAATTATTTCGAACAACTACTAAATTTACTTTAATAGATATTTTTGTAATTAATATATAAATGCAATCTACAATAATCTTTTTTTAGAAATTGAAAATACAAGTTAAATATAGAATTTTCTCTTGTTTGTTAAAAGTTTTTTGCTAATATTTATTGCAATTTGCGACATATTTTTTGCAAAAATCAAATAAATTTTATTATTAATATTAATTTGCAATACGTCGATAAATACTCTTTTTCTTTTTATAATTATCTTTGTTATACAAACTTTTTACAATTTGATTTTTGTCTTTTGTTTAATTTACTATTCTATGTAAAGATATATTCTTGTTTATTTTTTAAAATAAATATTCTTCTTTTATTAAAAAATAAAGAGTATAATTCTTAAATTTGCGAAAATTTTTCTAATTTATATTTGATCTTTGTAGCAAGATTAAATATCAAACAATTTGTTTAAATTTATTGAAATATTTGTTTTCGAAAATATTTTTGTTCTCTTTTAGTGTTGTTATTTGTGCAAGACAAACGCAAACACAATTTAATTAATTGTTAATAAAATTATCAATATTTTTCTTATTAATTTGGTCGATATTGTCGAACAACTTTTTTAATTTTTTTGAAAGTTTATTAGTTGTTGTATGCTTTTAATTAGATATATATTGTATATTAAAGTCGAAAAAACAAATTTAAATTAATTAGCAAATTATTAAAGTATTAAGCAAATTTGTCGCAAAGCAATTAAGTTAAGTTATTAAAATGTTTGTATTAATCTTAATTATAAATCGAATTTTATACAATTAGAATTGCACTTTCTTTAAAATCTTTATAAGTTTTCGATATTCTTGCTTTTTAATGTTGTATTAAAATTCTTGTTTGCTTTAAAATTTACTTTTATATCGTAAAAAATATCTTTTTTTTGTTATTATATTAATTTGTATTAATACGATTTCTTAATTTTTTAAACTAGAATTTACAATTAAAATAATTTGATTAATTAAAATAAAGTAGTTTAAAACATATATTATTAATATATCTATTAAAGCAATCTTTAGTTTATTTATAACGTCTTGCTATTTAAAGTTCTAAACAAAGATATATTTTGTTTTAAACAAATAATAGATTAACTTTGCGACAATTATAAATTTTAGTATTTAAATTCGATAATAAACGCATACTTCTATAAAGACTTTAACTTCAAAAATGTTTTTGCACAAAAGCTATTTAACAATCTTAATAATCTTAGTGCTATTAGAGAATTATTTATTAAAATTATATACAAAATCGACAATTTTAATTTCTAACTTCCAAAATTAAGATTTTTTGTTAGATATAATGTATTTAAACAATTTTACGTTTACTAATATTGTATTTAATTATTAAATATATTCTAAAACAAATAGTTTAATTTTTGAAATTGTCTTTTTGTTATTGTAATTTAATTTAAATTCTTTTACATTTATGTTGTTTACAAATAAGTAGCATTTGTTAAGAAAATTCTTTAAAATGCGTATTACAATCTTTACAAATTAGGCAATTAAATTAGTAGCATCTTGTAATAGACGAGTAATTCTAAGTAGTTTAAACGAAGTTATAAAGATAATAAGATTGCGACTTTTTAATATAAGATTTATTTAATTATATTCTAAAAAGAAATTAATTAATAACGCAATTATTATTTTAACAAACTCTTTTGCAAACTCTTTGACATTAAAAGATATATTAGCATTTTAAATAATTATTTTGTTTATCTTTATAGTTGCATCAATTATACAATACTTGTTTTTCTTCTTTTTATTTATTAGAAATTAAGAATTTCGATAGAAATTATAATAGTATTTTAGCAAACTTGTTTGAAGACATTTTTCTAGCATATTAATTACGATAAAATTTAATACTTAAAAAATCGAAAATTTGAAAGCTTGCTATATTTTGTGCTTTATAATATAAATTTCTTAATTAAGTGCAATCTTTGATCTAATTTTGTCTATCTTAATAAAGCTTTATATTAAGACAATTTTACAATTAAAGAGTATTGTAATTAAGAGTTCTTATTTTTGCAAAAAAAATTCGAATTTTATAATTAGCTTCTAAATCCGTTTTTTAGTAAAACAAAAATCGTATTTAATACTTAAGAACTTAAACATTAAAAAAAAATTATATTTTTTATTAAATTTTTTTTAAAAATTCTTTGTAATTAATAACTTTAGTATTTTTTTCTAATTTAAATACTTGTCTAAAATAGAATTATCTAAATTGCTTGTATTTATTAAATTTGTTTTTTAAGCTTTTTGTTTATATATTGTATTTATTCGAACAAATAAACGCAACGCAATAAAAGATTAATAAAGAATATTAAACTTTCTAAACAATTAAATAGCAAAAATCTCTTTTATAATATATAATTAAAAAGTTCGAATTATTAATAATTCTTAAAATATTTAGAACATAATATTAATTCGAATATTTGCTTAATTTTAATTAACTATATTGACAAGCAAATAAACGCTAGTATTGCTTGTTTGCTTTAATTAATTAAAATTTTGTTAATTTTTTCTTTTAATTTTATTTCGCAATGTTGTTATTCTAATAATTTTAATATTTATTTTTAAAGATTTTTTGCAATTAAATTTGCAAAGTCGAGCAATTATATTAACTAAACAATTATCTAAAAATTTAAAGATTTCTTTAAGAATACAATGTTTTTATTTTTGTTGCTAAAATAATTAGCAAGTATTTCTAAAATATTAATACGCTTTGCTTTGTTTCTAAAATAAATTATTAATTTTAAAGAATTATTATTTATATTTACAAAGCTTAGTTAAGCACTTTGTTAAAAAGATCGATTGAATAGAATTTCGTAATTAAGTTAAAAAACAACAAAAATAAAAATAAAAATTATTACTTTCTTAATTAATATCTTTGTATCTTTTATTACTTTTTTGAAACAAATACGTGCTCTTGTAATTTCTATTAGTAAGATAAAAATATTTTGTTAAATAACTAAATTAGTTTTATTTATAAGACTTTTGCTAATACAATTGATTTTTGTATTACTATTAAATATTGTTTTAATTTTTATATTTTTTAATTGTATTTACGCAATTAAACAAGCAACAAAATATAGAATTCTAAGAGATTTTATTCTCGCAATAATATTTTCAAAATAAACAGTTTTAATAAATTTAGCGTTAATTAATTTTCTAATAATAATTGTTTTTTTCTCTTTTTTAATAAGTTTTTAAGATTTTTTCTTTGTTACTATAATATTAAATTTCTTATTAAAAAGAGAACAAAAAAAAAAGCAACTTAAATTAAAACAAAAATCTAAAAAATCTATCAATTTTATCTTTATTTTCGAAATAAAAATATTTTGAATTAAAGTCTTAAAATTAATTTAATTCTTTATAGTTTATAATATTCTCTTCGAACGTTTTGTTTGCTATATATAGTTTGTAGAAGTTTTTTGCTTTTTTCTAGATTTAATTTTCTAATACTTAATAACTCTTAAATTAGAGTTAGTTATTGCAAAAACATTTTTTATTATAACATTTTTTTTTTTTTTATTTTTTTTTTCTTTATGTATGTCTTTTCTTTTGTAATTTTTATTATCTTTAGATAATTTTTAAACTTAACGTTTTTAATTTTTAGAAATCTCTCTTTTTTTCTAATTCTTTTTTTAATTCTTTTGATCAATTGTTCTATTAGAGACTTCTAGAGCATTTGTTGCTTAAAAAAATCTTATTTTAATTAAACTTTTTAAATCTTTATTATTGCTTGATTTAATTTATTATTTTTTTTATTTTTTAACGAAAAATTAATATTTAATCTTATTGTTACTATTGTAATTACAAGATTTCGAACACAATTTTGCGCTTTCTATTAAAGACAAATTTTTATAGTCCCTTTTTGATTTTTGCATTATTAAGAGATAACTTTATTTCTTTATTTTTAAAATTGTTAAACTTACAATAGGTTTTGTTACTTTTGTTTATATAAATTTTTTTATTTGTTATTAAGATTGTTAACTTTAAACAAATTTATTGTTTATACAAATTGTAATAAAACAAGTATTTATTTAATTTTGATTTTAATTAATTGTATTTAGAAACAAATATAGATTCTTAATAAATATAAATTGTTTCTTAAAATAAACTCTAAATTGTTATTTAAATTTAAGAAAATACAATATACAAAATTTCTTGTAATTGCGTTATTATTATTTGTTAAATTATTTAATAAATTTTGCTCTTTATTATTTTGCAAACGTTGTTAATTTTAAGATTTTCAAAACTTTGTATTAAAGTATTTAGAGTTTTGTTAATTTTTGTATTTTCGATTGCAACTACTAGTAATATTAAAGAAACAAAAATTATTTTTAATATAATTTTCTTTTTTACAAGATCTTGCTTCTTGCTTATTATATTTATTAATTTACTTATATTAATATTCGCAATTTGTTAAGCAACTTAATTGCTATTAATATTTATTTCTCGCATAATTGTTTTATTTTTAATTAATTTTATAATTGTCTTGTATAATAATTTAAATATTATAATAATTGCGTTGTTTAAATTAACTTTATGCTTTTGCATTATTTTAGTACAAATATTGCGAAAAAGATTCTTTAAATATTACAAAAATTTAGTATATTTATTAACTTAATTAAGTTTAATAAGCTTTGAAGAAATAACTTTAAATTGTCGACTATATTTATAAATATTATTTGACTTTGCTTTTAATATATCTTTTAAAAATTTTAAAAAAGTACAAGAGTTAATTTTCTAATTTTAATTTTAATTTTTATATTTCTTTTTTAATTTATTTATTATTTTAAATTACTTTTTATTTGTCTAAATAACAATAAACTTAATAAAGTTCTTTATAAGCTTGTTGTAGTATCGAGACAACTTAATAATTTTGTACTAAGAAATAACTTTATGCTTGTTACAAAAATTTAAGAATTAATTTAGAAAATTAATAATATTAAGTTTATTAAAGTGCAATACTTTTAATATTTTTAAGAAAAATATAGAGATTACGTAGTAATGAAGTTCTACAATTTTTATAAAATTATAAAGTAAACTTGTTGTTAACATAAATACGTCAAAAAAAAATTTGCGATTTTTTTATTGTTTTAAAATATTGTTTTTAAAAGAATAGTTTAACAACAAGTAATAAAAGTAATAACTACTAAATTAAAAAAATTAATAATAATAATTAATTCAAAAAATAATACTTTCGATTTACAAGTTTTTTTCTTTTTTTTGCAAAAATATTAAGAAGAGATTTTCTTTTTCTTTTTTAACTTTGCGTTATTTTTTTGTTTATTGCTTTTTTATTTTTTTAATTGTTTATAAGTAGATATTTTTAATCTATTGCTTCTTCTAATTAGTTGTCGATTTATTATTAACAAATATTTTTGCATTAAAGACTTGCTCTAATCTCTATTAAAAAAAGAGTTTAAATAGCGTTTTTGCTTTTAAGCAAATAGATTAATTATATTATTAAGAAACTTCTTTTAATAACGTTACTTTAATTAACAAACAATTTATTATTTTAACAATAAATACTAGTTGCAATTTTAATAAAACGTCTTAATCTTTAAATTTATAACTTTTATTGCTATTTTTAATACTTTAATTTTGTCTTTTCTTTTTTTGCTTTTTAACTTAATAATATTTTGATTTCTAAGTTGTTAATTTTATATTTTTAATTTTTGAAATTTTTAATTCTAGTAATTTGTTAAAGTTAATTTGTTTTTTATATTCTTTTTTTTGTATTTTTAAGTTTTGAATTTCTAAATTTTTAAAATTGTTTCTAAAGATACGTTAATAGCTTGTTGTTTTAATATTTGTTGTTGTAATTAATTTCTTGCGTTAAGCTTTAATGTAATAAGATAAAGATAAAATTCTAGTTAGTAGACAACTATAACAATAGAGACTTATCGCAATATATATATAAATTGCACTATATAATTTAATAATATATTAAGTAGCTAAGATTCTAAGATTTAAGTAAAAAAAATCGCATATATATTGCAAATAGATTGCTAGTATTAATAACAAGTATTCTCAAGTTTATAGTCTAATATTATCTAATTATCTAGCTACAATACTTAAGTCGAAAAAATTTAAATTAAAATCAAAAAATTGTTTTATTGTAAACAAAAAATATAAACTTTAAATCAAAAGAGTTTTATTAAATATAATAAATTGCTTTATATTTTAAGAAATACAATTATTAAAAAAAAGTTAATTCGCAAAAATTATAAGAATCTCTTAACAAAACATTTTAAGATTAAGAAAATCTTAAATTTACTTTAACAAAAGTATTTTTAATTCGCTTGCGTTAAGCAAGTAAAAGTATATATTAAAATATATAATGTTTGCTAACGTATCAAAGTTTTTTGTTATAAATTGTATAATAAGTTTTAATTCTTATTTGTTGCAAAGAAGTTATAAAAAGAAATTATTATAAACTTTGTAATAAATTTGTCGTTAAACAAACGTTATAAAGTTGTATATAATTCGATTTTCGTAATAATTAATTGTTGTACAAAAATAATCAAATATATACTTGTAATTATTAGAATCGATGTCGCAAAACTAGCGAAAATATTTTTTAATAAAATTGTTTTACGCTTCGAAACGCTAGTTAACATAATAAATAACAAAAAATTTATCTTTATTAGTATCTTCTAATTTGTTGTATATTTTTATATATAAATTAAAAGACCATTAAGTATTGCTTTTTATTCTTAGACTAATAACTTAATTAAGCGACAAAATTAAATTCTTAAATATTATCTTTGCACTTACGTTAACATTAAATAGACAAAATAAGCAAATTTAGTATTAATAATAAAATTTGTTTATAACAATAGTTATTACGTCTTAGTTAAAGCTTCGTCGTTTTATTTGATATATAATTATTACTTAAAAATTTACTATAAAGTTAAGAACAATTTTATTAAAAAAAAGATATTATTAACATAGAAACGCGTAAAACAACTTTATAATTTAAAAAAGATTTTAGCAAGACGTTTTAAAAACACTATTGCGCAACAAGCGAAATACTACAATAAAAAATATAAGTTAAAGAGCTTTGCTATAAAAAAATTAATTATACTTTCGATTAAAAATTTGAAGCAAAAAAGATCTAGCAAAAAGATGTCGCACAAATATATTAAATTGTTTAGAATTAAAAATAAAATTAAAACGCAAGTTTATTGTCTTACTTTATCTAATATCTATCGAATTTATAATACTTTTTATATTTTATTTTTAAAGTTATATTTGCATTGCGTTAACAATAAATAAACGAAATAAATATTATAAACTTTAAAACTTGTTAACAACAAAATTTAATAAAAAATTGAAAAAATTCTAAATAAAACTAAATTAAAGAAACAAATATAATATAAAATTAAATAAATAAATTAAGACAAAGAGTATAATTGATAATTAAGAGAAAAGTTCTTAAATAATGTTAATAAGTTGCGAAAATTTTTTAAGAAACAAATATATAGCAAGCAAAAGCGAAAAAGATAACGCAACGTATATTGCGACAACGACAATTATATTAACAATAACTTGTTTGATAAAATATTGCGCAATTGTTATTTTATTGTTGTTGTATAATTAAATTATATAAAAAGGTTTCTTTATTTCGTAACACAAGATATTAAAAATAATAAAATTGTCTCTTTTAACATAAATAATTAAAATATAGTTTAAAAACAAAGCTATTTTATTATTGTTAATTAGTCGACAACGTATTGTAAGAACTTAACAAGTTCTTAATATTTTATTAAATTTATCTTAAAACAATTAAAGAAAACTTTTGAACTTATTTAAAAATAAATTGTTAAATTTTTTAAAATTAATTATAGATAAATTTTTAAAATTGTTCGAAGTATTTACATTCTTTTAAGAAAAATAAATTGCAAAAGATTTGTTTTATATAATGTTTTTTGTTTTTGTTATAAATTTGTTTTTGTTATCTATATATATTTTTGTTTTCTTTATTTTTTAAAAATATATAAGCGAACAAAGCGCAAACGAAATAAAATTAAAAATATATTATATCTTTATTTAAAAATCTTGTTAACAACTTAAAATTGCAAATAAACTCAATCTTAAAATTGTAAAACTTTGCGAAAAAAATTCTTAAATTTGTCTAATCTAAATTAACGATAAATTTAAAAACAATTTGTTTTAACTTTATCTTTTTCGTTTTTATTAATAACTTGTTTTTGTTTTTGTTTTTGTTTTGCTTCAAATTTTAAAAGTATATTAATAAAGTATTAAGCAACAAACGAAAATGCTTATCTTTAATAATTTCTTAAAAAGTAGATCAATTAGTTGTTGTATTTTAGCGAAAGTTTTATTTTAAATTATCTTTGTCTTTACGAACTTTTGTTCGAGTTCGACTTAATGTTTTTAAGCAAGAATTAAATCTTGTTTAAGTTGTTAAATACGAAGTTGAGCTTAATTTGTTATTAATAAAATAATTTTTTTATTGCGTTGTTAATTTTTTATGTCGCAAACTATATTCTTTTATATGCGTTTTATTATTTTAAAAATTATATTTATTATTTTAAACGTTTTGCGATAATTAATAACAAGTTTTTTTATAAAATTTTAAAAGCGTTTAATCAACTAATAAATATTAGCAATTGTCGTATTATAAATGTACGTAAAACTTATTACAATACAACAATTTAATTTGCAATAAAAAATCTTGCAACAAATACAAATACTTTTCTTTTCGCAAATATATATATATTTGCTTACGCAAGTTATATATAAAAAATTATTACAAGTTATAATATATTAATATTGCAAACAACAAAATATTAAAATTGTTTACTCTTTTATTTTCTCGATTTCTTAAAAAATATAATTGAAAAAACTAAAAAAAAAAAGTAAAAAATATATTAATTAAGATTTGCACTATATATATAAGCTTTATATATTGTTGTCTTTGCGACAATTTATTTACAACAATAAAGCAACTACAATTAAGAAAAAAATAAAAAGAAAGAAAGAAAAAAAAAGAGAAACAATAATATGTATATTTATAATTTATTTAACGTTTTGTTACGAGTTTACTAAAGTTGTACTAATGATTTAAGTTCTACGTCGTTTGGGCGAATCTATTATTATATTTGTTATACTTAAGAAGCAAACAATTTAAGCATAATGCTCGCATTGTTCGACAAATAAACAAAATAAACAACTAGTATTTTCTTAATATATAAAAAATAAAATACAATTTTCTTATAAATTGTGTTTAACTTATTATAGATTTTTACTTATTATTACTTTAATTTATTAAATCTCTTTTAAAATTTATTAAATATAAAAATTGTCTATAGTTGCAATTCTTGTTATCAAGTAATTGCTTACATTGTCTAAAAACGTCTACAAATCTCTTTAATAACACAATTTACTTTAATATTTTTGTAAAAAATACTAGCGTAACACTTTGAACACTTTAAGAATGTTTATATTAAATTAACGCGTCTTTACTTTAAATACTAGCTTATTAATATTATGTTAATTATTAATTATAAAAGACAACAAAATTAAAATTAACAAACTTAATATTTATTATAAAAATTATATTAACTTGAAGAATTAATTTATACAAGTAAATATTTATTTTATCTTTTATTTTGTTTTAGTAAATTAAAAGACAATTTTTGCATTAATATTTTTTAGAGAAAAAGTTTAACATTAATTTAAATTAAATTTACAAAAACATTTAAAAAATAATAGCGAAAACTCTTGTATAATATTTACAAATTTTAATAATTTTAAAAGAAAGCTTCGAAGAATCTTTAAAACATTTAACGAAAAACAAATTGCAAAAAAAAAAATTTAATATTTAATTTAACAAATTTTTGCAATAAATTACGTTGTTAGATTTTAAAAGTATATTAATTTAATTAAATAAAATAATATCGCGTTTATAATAATGTTTTAACAAGATTTTAAAAATAATCTAAAGAACGAAATTATGCGTAATAAGAGAACTTTTAACAATATATTTAATTTTATTGAAGTAATTATTGATTTCGACAACAAGTTATATAAAAAAGTTATAAAAAAAATACAATTAATTTCGAGAAAAAACAAGAATTTTTTTTGAACTAGCAATCGAATATTAGTAGAGAGAATCTTGTTCTAACTAGAAGTATAATAATCTTAATTATCGTAAATTTGCATTTATAAAACTAGATTTTACTTAACAACGTAAAAAGAAAAACTTTAGAGAAAAGCAAAATAATAAATTCTAAAAAACATACTATTTATGTGACAAATTAAATTACTTTATAAAAGATTATTAATTATAAAATTTAATAAATCGCTAATAAATTAATGCTATGTTAAGAGAGATATTTAATAACTAAAACAATATTAGAAAACAAATTAACACAAAGATAAACATTCTTAAAATTAAATCGAACAACAACTACTATTTAATAAAGAATCTAAATTAATTATAGAAAGTTCTAAATAAAATATTATTAAGCAAGATATTCGCATCTACGTAGAAAATTAATCAAATACTTAATAAAACTATAAAAGCGAAACAATTAAAAATATTATATTTTTATTTAGTAACAAACTTAGACAACAAATACGATTAAAAAGACTTTTACAAATATCTAAACAATATTACGAATTATCTTAACACTTTAGCTAGTTTATTAAGAAAGAAAAAAATAAATTAAATTGTAAATAAATATAAGAAAGCGCTAGAAAGCGACGTTACTATAAAAAGAATTTTTTTTAATAAAATCGAACAACAACTAAGCAATGTAAGTTTATCTTAAAAAAAGATAAAAAAAGCAAAGAAATATGCGACATTTAATTGAACAAAATATTATAACAACTTATACTAAATTTATTTAAAAGACAAAAAAAAAATTAATTAATTTTTTAAAAAATTAATGTTATTAACTTAATATAGAAAGAAAGCTTAGCGCAAAAAGATGTTCGAAGCAAAAGTTATAACATTAAAGCAAAGAAAAGTTTAAATTTTTTAATAAAGAGTATATTAAAAAAATGTAATATGTTAGCTCAATAATAGCAATTAAACTTAATAGCATATATATAATATTTTATTATATTAATTAAAATCAATAAACGCTAGTGTTATTTGCTTGCTTTTAATTGATCAAAATTGTTAATATTTTAACTTTTCGATTTTTTTGTTTTTCTACTTGTTTTTTTCGAATGTTCGAAATTATAATGTCTTGTAAATTACT
>JAABUL010002712.1_pt1 | contig 28529 bp, 21 predicted proteins | sample 5559151 | NCBI WGS metagenome assembly JAABUL01 (sample SAMN10711876, study PRJNA513368) | rock metagenome | isolation source: Antarctica rocks | place: Antarctica: Victoria Land, Pudding Butte sud
ATCGGCTCGACGGCCGCGAGGTCGATCCCGCGACGGTGGGGCAGAACGACCGGCTCGCCGTGGTGCTCAAGGTGACCGAGACCGAATCCAAGCGGGCGCGGCTGCTGCTCACGGATCCTCTGCCGGCGGGGTTCGAGATCGACAACCCGGCGCTGGTCGAGGACGGTGCGGTGCCGAACCTGCCCGGGCTCGACAGCAGGGTGGTCCCGACCCACACCGAGTTCCGGGACGACCGCTTCACGGCAGCCTTCGACCGCTCGCCGGGGGATTCGGCGTTCTTCAGCGTCGCCTATCTGGTCAGGGCCGTGACGCCGGGGCGCTTCGTGCACGCACCGGCCGTCATCGCGGACATGTACCGGCCGGAACGCTTCGGCCGCACCGGCAACGGCGTCGTCGAGGTCCGAGCGGCCCGCTAACAGCGCGCCGGTGCGACCCTGTCAGTCCTTCGCCTGGAGCCGGTTACGGCCGTAATAGTCGAGGCCGGCGGCGTAGCGGAACAGGATGCCGAGGTCCTCGGCAAAGCCGGCAAGCGACGCGAAAGGCCCGGCATCGGAGTCGAGCCGAACCCGGCGCTTGCTGGCCGGGCCATGGCCGGACGCAAAGCGATGCGATGAGTCGCAACGGGAAAAGAAGGTCATGCCCAAGCCTCGTCGAAGCGAAAGAACACCGCATCTCCGGCCAGGGAGATGCTCCGAAACGCCGATCTGCCGACCCGTATCGCGATCCAGCAGTGGCATATCGAACAGTTCATCGCGATGGAGATGACACTCTGTTCGTGCCAAATTAGGGCGCTACTCGAAGCGGTTTGTGGCGGCGGGTCCGACAGGACCCTGCCCGTCGCACTCGCGTCTCACACCAGCATCCTCGCTCGGTTTGGTTGACGGCCCCTTAACCTGCCGCACGCGATCGCGGCGGGCGCTTTCTTCTCCCGCCTGCGGACGGTTGTCCGGCCAAACGGAGATGCTTGACATCATCGTCCATCAACAACCTGAACACGTTGTGGCCGGCACAGGGCCGAGCGGAGCCTGCAAGAGGCTGCGCACGGCAACACCGATTGGAGTTGCAGGCGTCGGGATGAGGCGAGTGAACTGAATCGACCTGAAACAGAGGCTCTTGCGCCTGATCCGGTTTCTCCGGACAGCCGTGCGCCTGCGTGACAAGGTGCTGAGCGCAGCGAAGGCGGATCAGGGAACTTGGGGCCTCGGCTCCCTCAGCCGACTCGACTGCGTCGGGCCACCCTCTCCCGCCTGCGGGACACGGATCGCGTTCTGCGCCTCGGTCAGATGGTCGCGAAGGAGGCCCACACCGCCGTGTCGGGGTAGAGCGCCAGTCCGGCGACCGCCAGAGCGATGCCGTAGGGCACGCCATTGCCGGCCGAGTGGAGACGAGCGATCCAGACCTGACCCGACAGCGGCGCGGGCAGGTCGATCTTGCGCAGCGCCAGGATGCCGAACGTCAGGCCGGCGCCGAGCACCGAGGCCGTGAAGCCGTAGTCGAGAAGGTGGGTCCAGCCCAGCCACACCGCGGTCGAGGCCGCGAGCTTGGCGTCGCCGCCGCCGATCCAGCCGAAGGCGAAAAGCGTGAATGTGAGGGTCAGGACCGCGAGGCCGCAGGCGATGTGGTTCTCGATCAGCGTCATGGGCGTCATGCCGGACGCGAGAGCGACCGCCACGAACCCGGCCACCAGGGCGATGGACACCCGGTTCGAGATCGTCATGGTCAGCAGGTCCGAAGCAGCCGCATAGGCCATCAGCAGGGGAAACAGCACCAGGATGGTGACTTCGAGCATGGCCTACCTCGGAGTGCGCGGTGATCGGCCCGCGCCGCGTCCGGAGATCAAGCGGCGTCAGCCGGTGGGCCGCCGGTATCGGCCCGGACGGTACGTGAAAGCCACCGGCATCCGGGAGGCACAGAGGCCACCCAGGAATGCCGAACGCCCGTTGTAGCGGCGCGCCATGGCGCGCGACGCCGGTTGCCAAAGATCACGGCGACGATCGGTCTTCCCGGCACTGCTCTGCCGCGAACGCCGACCCTCATCATGCTCAGGTCAGGTTGTTGGAGATCGCGGTGAACTTGGCCGACAGACTGGTGCCGACGATCTTGAAGGCGCCGATGCAGACGACGGCGATCAGGCCGGCGATGAGGCCGTATTCGATGGCGGTGGCGCCGGACTCGTCCTTGGCGAAACGGCTGAGAATCTTCATGTTTTGCTCCTTGGGGTCAAACTCGCCCGCCACACAGATGCCCTGTTGCGTCCGGGTTGAGCACACATTACGGAGCAGGGCTTGCAGACCAGTTAATCCGCTCCTCTAAAGCACTAATGCCGCCATTTCGCGACGATACGGTTAACGGCGACTGACCCGGATCGAGGAATCCCGCCCTCGCCAAGATCACGACCGCCGCGTTGCTCCGTCCTCAGGCAAGTTCCAGAGGAATGTCCTTGGAAAACGGGTGAGCGCAGGCGGTTCGCCGGCTTCATGCTTTATTGACGATTTCCGTTCAGGAATCGGAAGGGTTCTGGTTCATGCGAGGAATGTCGTCATGCGATCCGGTCGGATCACGCTGTCGTCCGGGGAATTACGTCGATGGCGGAACGCACCATGGGCCGCGCTCTGGATCGCCGGCGGACTGCTCGGCGCCCCGGCGCCCGCCGCCGCCACGGAGGCCACCGTCTATGTGACGCTGGATCGAGCCCAGGTGATGCCCTACCCGGCCGACACGGAAACGATCGTGGTGGGCAATCCGATCATCGCCGACGTGACGATGCTGAAGAACTCGCGCCAGATCATCCTCACGGGTCGCGGTTACGGCGAGACGAACCTCGTGTTCCTCGACCACACCGGCAACGTGCTGTCCGAGGCCAAGCTCAGGGTACGGGAGTCGCAACAGCTGGTCGTGGTCCAGCGCGGCATGGATCGTGAAACCTACGCGTGCCAGACCCGCTGCCAGCCCACCGTCAACCTCGGCGACGCGCACGATTACCTGCAAGCCAATGTCAAGGACATCCAGACCCGCAACGGCCTCGCATCGGGCGCTGCCTCCGGGCCGGCGGCGCCGCAGGGGCGCTGATCCGAGCGAACCGACGATCCCGGAGCCCTCTGAACCGCTCGGCCAAGTCTCGCGGCCGCGCCACGCCGAGTCCGTCACACCATCGCGGCGCGCAGGTTCGCGTCCACCTTGTCGAGGAAACCGCTGGTCGACAGCCAGGCCTGGTCGGGGCCGACCAGCAGCGCCAGATCCTTGGTCATCGCGCCGCCCTCCACCGTACCGATGCAGACCCTCTCCAGGGTGTCGGCGAAGCGCGCGAGTTCGGCATTGTCGTCGAGCTTGGCCCGATGCGCCAGGCCGCGCGTCCAGGCGAAGATCGACGCGATCGAGTTCGTGCTCGTCTCCCTGCCTTTCTGGTGCTCGCGGTAGTGGCGCGTCACGGTGCCGTGCGCGGCTTCGGCCTCGACCGTCCGGCCGTCGGGCGTCATCAGCACGGAGGTCATCAGACCGAGCGAGCCGAAGCCCTGCGCCACCGTATCGGACTGCACGTCGCCATCGTAGTTCTTGCAGGCCCACACGTATCCGCCCGACCATTTCATGGCCGATGCCACCATGTCGTCGATCAAGCGGTGCTCGTAGCCGATCCCGAGCGCTTTGAACCTGTCCTCAAACTCGGCCTCGTAGATCTCCTGAAAGAGGTCCTTGAAGCGCCCGTCGTATTTCTTGAGGATGGTGTTCTTGGTCGAGAGATAGACCGGGAAGCGCCGGTTCAGGCCGTAGTTCAACGAAGCGCGAGCGAAGTCGCGGATCGAATCGTCGAGATTGTACATCGCCAGGGCGACGCCGGCGCCCGGGAAGCTAAACACTTCTTTTTCGATGACGGTGCCGTCATCGCCCTCGAACCTGATCGTCATGCGGCCCCTGCCCGGCACGGTGAAGTCGGTGGCGCGGTACTGGTCGCCGTAGGCGTGGCGACCGATGACGATGGGCTGGGTCCAGCCCGGTACGAGGCGCGGCACGTTCCGGCAGATGATGGGCTCGCGGAAGATCACGCCGCCCAGGATGTTGCGGATGGTACCGTTGGGTGAGCGCCACATCTCCTTCAGCTTGAACTCCTCCACCCGCGCCTCGTCGGGCGTGATGGTGGCGCATTTCACGCCGACGCCGACCCTGTTGATGGCCTCGGCCGCCTCCACCGTCACCTTGTCGCTCGTGGCGTCGCGGTTCTCGACCGAGAGGTCGAAATATTGCAGTTCGAGGTCGAGATAGGGATGGACCAGCTTGTCCCGGATATAGTGCCAGATGATGCGAGTCATCTCGTCGCCGTCGAGTTCGACGACCGGGTTTGCGACCTTGATCTTGTCCATGCTGAGCGATCCTTCCGACGCTGGCGCGCCATCCCGAACAATAGCCCCCGGGCCCGCGAACCGAGGCCTGCACGGCGGCTGATTGCAATGCCGCTATAGAGCTTTCCCGTCGGCATGGGAACACGGAGGCAAGGTTCGCGGCAGCGCCGAACCGGTTGACAATCCACCCGGGCCGCCAACCGGCGTTTGTTTCGTCCGGCAGGCCCGCGTAGGGTCGCGACATGGATCCGCAGACGCTCGACCTCCTTCGTCACCTGGCGAGCCGGCCTGGCCACGACGAGGTCAAGGCCGACTTCCGGCAGTTGCTCGTGGGCGAGTTCGGGGTCGAACTCGGGTCACTCGACTTCGAGCGGCGCGTCCCGGAGGTACGCGGCCGCATCGACGCGCTGATCGGCCGAACGGTCTTCGAAGCCAAGAGCGACCTCGCCAAGGAGTGGCCCGATGTCGTGCGGCGCATGCCGGACTACCTCGCCGATCGCGAACGCGAGGAAGGCGAAGCTTTCGTCGGCATTGCATCGGACGGGCGTGCCTGGGCGGCTTTCGAACTCGTCGGCGGCGCCCTCGTCAAGTTCAAGGAAGCGACACTCGATCCCGAGCAGCCCGGGCCGTTCCTGGCCTGGCTCGACGGCGTCGTGGCGCTCAAGGCGTCGCTGCCGCCAGACCCGCTGACCGTCCGCATCGAACTCGGGCAGGATTCGGTCGCGTTCCGCCGTGCCGGCATGGCGCTCGCGACGTCGTGGGACGGGCTGAAGGCGGATCGCGCCGTGGCGCTGAAGCGCCAGCTTTGGGCGCAACTCCTCAAGCTGGTCTATGGCCGCGAGGCCGATAGCGACGCGCTTTGGTTTCAGCACACGTTCCTGGTGATCGTCGCAAAATGCGTGGCGGTCGCGGTGCTCAGCCTGAAGGAGGACGATCCTCGCCACCTCCTGTCGGGCGAGGCGTTTCGCGCCGCCGGCATCTTCGGCGCGGTCGAGAGCGACTTCTTCGACTGGATCGTCGCCGACGAGGCCGGGCGTCGGCTCGTACGCCGCATCATGGCGCATGTGCGCCGTTTCCGCCTCTCGGAGGTCGACAGCGACGTCCTCAAGATCCTCTACGAATCGCTGATCGACCGCGACGAGCGGCACGGCCTCGGCGAATACTACACCCCCGACTGGCTGGCCGCGAAGATCGTCCGCAACGCCGTGGAGCGGCCCTTGGAGCAAAAAGTGCTCGACCCCGCCTGCGGGTCCGGCACCTTCCTGTTCCATGCCATCCGCAACGTCCTGTCCGAGGCCGAGGAGAGCGGCATGGAGCCCGCGCGGCGCGCGCTCGAGGCCTGCGCCCAGGTGGCCGGCATGGACATCCACCCTGTCGCGGTCATCATTGCCCGCGTCACCTGCCTGCTTGCCCTCTCGCCCGCGCTAGCGGCCCGCAAGGGGCCGCTGTCGGTGCCGGTCTATCTCGGCGACGCGCTGCAACTCTCGATCAGCGAGATGATCGGCGGCAAGGAACTGGTGATCCGCGTGCCGCCGCCGCCCGCGGGCGAAGGCGTCAGCGGCGAGCCCGATATCAACGGGCGGGAACAGTTGAGCTTCCCCGACACGTTCTGCCGCGATCCCGCCCTCTTCGACAAGGCCATCGAGCGCATGCGGACGGGCTCGGAAGCCGGCATGACGCGCCAGCAGATCGAGAAGGCGCTCCACCGCATCACCGAGCAGCATTACCGGGAGGACGTGACGGAGGAGCAGCAGCACGCCATCCGCGACCTCGGCCAGACCTACGTGACCTTCGACCGGCTGCGGCGCGAGGGCCGCGACTCGGTGTGGGCCTATGTGGCCCGCAACCTGTCGCGTCCCCTGGCCTATTCGTCCGCTGGCGGCTGGGCCAATGTCGTGGTGGGCAACCCGCCCTGGGTGGCGTTCCGTCACATGAGCGCCGACCTGCAGAAGCGCTTCAAGGAGCTGGCGAAGGGTGAGGGAGTGTATGTCGGCGGCAAGCTTGCGACACAGAACGACCTCGCGGCGCTGTTCACTGTACGGGCCGCGGGGCTCTACCTCCGCTCCGGCGGACGCCTCGCCTTCGTGCTGCCACTGGCGGCGCTGACGCGCGGGCAGTTCGAGCGGCTGCGCTCGGGCTCGTTCGAGACGGCGCGCATTCAATGGGACGAGGCCTGGACCATGGACGACCGGCTGCAGCCGCTCTTCCCCGTGCCGGCCTGCGCGGTGTTCGGCCGCCGCCGCGCGACCTCGCGGCCGCTGCCCGAGACGGTGCGGGCTTATTGGGGCACCCTGCCGTTGCGCGACGCGCCGGAAGCCATCGCCGACGCGCGGCTGCACATGCAAGAGGGCGCGCCGGCACTGAGCGTGGCGACGTTCGAGGGCGGCTCCCCATACAGGAAGGCATTCCGTAACGGGGCGACTCTTTACCAAAGAAAGCTGTGCTTTATCGAGCGCCGAATCTTAGGCCGGCTCGGCATGGACCCGAGCGCTCCCTTTGTGGCGAGCCGGAGAAATTCGGACGAGAAGGAGCCTTGGAAATCTTTGTCGTCGATCGAGAACCGGGTCGAGGTCGAGTTTCTCCATCCTGTACTCCTCGGCGAAAGTATCCTGCCGTATCGGGTATGGCGGGCTCTCGAGGCCGTGTTGCCCGTTGTAGATTCGGGTGAGGTGCTCGACGCCGAGGCCGCAGCAAACCGTGGATACGACGGGTTGTTCGGCTGGATGCGGAAGGCAGAAGCGGCTTGGAACGAGCATCGTGCCTCAGAAGACAGCTTCTCCCAACAGCTCGATCACTACGGTAAACTGGGTAACCAGTTTCCGCTTGCACCTTTGCGCGTCGTGTACGCGAAGGCCGGAACTTTGGCCGCGAGTTGCATCGTTCGGGGACCCGAGGTCATCGATCACAAACTTTATTGGAGTGCGACAAAGACCGAGGCGGAAGCCAGCTACTTGCTTGGTCTCTTCAACTCCGAAGCTTCCCGATCGCGCATTGAAGCCTACCAGTCTCGCGGCCAGTGGGGCGCGCGGGACTTCGACAAGGTGATGTTCAACCTGCCCATCCCGCGTTTCGACGCCGCCGACTCGCTCCACGCCGACCTTGCGGCGGCGGCGGCCGAGGCCGAGAGGGTCGCGGCTGCCGTGCCGATCGCGGACGGCGTGAAGTTCCAGCGCGCCCGCAAGCTCGTCCGCGACGCGCTCATCGACGCCGGTGTGGCGGAGCGGATCGACGGGCTGGTCGCGCGCCTGCTCGACGGCGACTAGCGGCTCAACACTCGATCCGCTTCTCCAGCATCACCAAGGTCGGGGCTGCATGGCCGGCATGGGCGCCGCGTCCGATCTCCCGGAAGCCGCAAGCCTCGAACAGGCGGATGTTGCCCGTCAGCGCCAGGCGGACCCGGACGTGAAGCCGCGGCAGCCCGCGCCGCCGGGCCTCGCGCTCGGCCTCCGCGACGAGGAGCCGGGCAAGGCCCCTGCCCCGCTCCGCTGGATCCACCGCGAGGCGGCCGCAATAGAGCCCGCCATCGCGTTCGTCCCAGAGCAGCAGCGCTGCGATTGCGGCTCCGCGCATCAGGCAGGTCCCTCCGCCCGCCGCGATCCAGGCCGCGATGCTGTCAGCGGTCTCACGCAGCGCCGAGGACGGCGGCTCGGTCGCGAGCGGCTGGGCCGCGAATGCGGTGCGGATCAGCGCCGCGGCCGGTTCTGCGTCGCCGGCCTCGAGGGGGCGGAGCATCAAGCCGGATGATGGGCTTTGCATGGTGGTCCTCCCTGCCGTGCCGTCGCAAGGTCCTCTCCTGACGGCGCATCGCGGGGCCGTGCCTTGACACCGGCATCCCGTTCCCCGAGCCATGAGGCCGAGCGGCGGCGGGGAGAGCACGGCGGTGACGGGCGCGGGGACGGACCACACGAGGCAGCCCGCGCATGGCGGGCCCGCGATCGTCCTGGTACGGCCGCAACTCGCCGTCAACATCGGCATGGCGGCGCGCGCGATGGCCAATTTCGGCCTGTCGGACTTGAGACTGGTGGCGCCGAAGAGCGGCTGGCCGCGGACCGACCGCTACAAGGAGGACGCCGAAGCCGCCGCGGCCGGGGCCGTCCACGTGCTCGACGGTGCGCGGGTCTTCGACACGGTGGAGGCCGCCGTCGCCGATCTCTCGGCGCTCTACGCCACCACGGCGCGGGAACGCGGCCAGGGCAAGCCCGTGCTGGCGCCCGACGCCGCCATGGCCGACTGGGCGGCCCCGATCGCGGCCGGGGAACGGCGCGGCATCCTGTTCGGCCCGGAGCGGACGGGCCTCGGCAACGACGAGGTCGCGCTGGCCGACGCGCTGGTCACCTTCCCGGTCGATCCGGCCTACGGATCGCTGAACCTCGCCCAGGCCGTGCTGCTGGTCGGCTACGAGTGGAGGAAGAGCAAAGGCGATGCCGCCCTGCCGTTCGGCCCGGTCGACCGATCGCCGCCGGCCCCGCGGGAGGCGGTGCTGTCCTTCTTCGATTATCTCGAACGGGAACTCACGGTCGCGGGCTATTTTCGGCCGGACGACAAGCGGCCCGTGATGCGGCGCAACCTCCGCAACATCTTCCACCGCATGGAGCTGACCGAGCAGGACGTGCGCACGTTGCGAGGCGCCGTGGTCCGCCTGGTCCAAGGGCCGCGGCGCAAGGCTCAGGACGACCGCGATGGCTGATGGAAGCGGAGACGATGAAACCAAGCCCCACTGTCTCCAAAAGGCAGCAGGATCGAACCATTCGAATTTCCGGTCCGATCCCGCCTTGCCTTCCGACCAGACCGGCTTAGCATGTCGGTGGTGACGTTTCGACGTCACATGCCCTTTTTGGGCGTTTCCTCCCTAGACTTGGGCCGTCTTTCGGGACGGTCTTTTTTTGCCGATACTTCATTGAGCACAAGGCCGGGCTGGACGCAAGGCTCCCATGCAATAAAGCATCGCTGCTGGTCTGTCCGTGCGGGCCGTCGACGCGGCCAGTCGCGAGGCGGCGTCCGAGCAGCGCGGCCGCCGACGCCGGATCCATTCGGTCCATCGGACATTGGATCGGACGGGCCTCGGCAGGCTCGCGTTCCCGAGGTCCACCGATGTCCGAACCGCCACCCCCGACCCGGACGCCTGCCGCGGTGGCGCAAGCCGAGACCCCCGGCCTGAACAGCCTTCTGTCGCTGTCGGTCGCCGTGGTCGTGGTGGCGGCCTTGTATCTCGCGCGCGAGGTGCTGATCCCGATCACCGTGGCGGTGATCCTGTCCTTCGTCCTGGCGCCGCTGGTCGCCCTGCTGCAGCGCTGCCGGCTGCCCCATGTCGCGGCCGTGCTGCTGGCCGTCCTGCTGGCCTTCGGGGTCATCGGCTCGATCGGCGGCATCATCGGGGTGCAGGTCGCGGGCATCGCGGCCGACGTGCCGCGCTACACGGCCACGATCCAGCGCAAGGTGGAAGCGGTCCAGGGCATGACGCTCGGCCGCCTCGCCGTGCTGACCAGCAGACTAGACCAGCAACTCGGCCGCGGCGCCAAGCCGGCCGTGGGAACCCCGACCGACGCGGCGTCGGTCGCCGGCATGCCGAAGCCGCAGCTCGTCGAGGTGCAACCGCCGCCCACCTCGGCTGTGGAACTCGCCCGCACGGTGTTGGCCCCCATGGTCGACCCGCTGTCGACTTTCCTGATCGTCGTTATCGTGGCGGTCTTCATCCTGATGCAGCAGGAGGACCTGCGCGACAGGCTCATCCGCCTGTTCGGGTCGAGCGACCTGCACCGCACCACGCTCGCCATGGACGATGCGGGGCGGCGGCTCGGCAGATATTTCCTGGCCCAGCTCGCCATCAATGCCACCTTCGGCACCGTGGTGGCGATCGGGCTCTGGTTCGTCGGCGTGCCGTCGCCGGCGCTGTGGGGCGTCACCTCGGCGCTGCTGCGCTTCGTCCCCTACATCGGCCCGGTCATCGCCGCGATCCTTCCGGCCGCGCTGGCGGCCGCGGTCGATCCGGGCTGGTCGCTCGTGCTCTGGACGCTGGGTCTCTTCGTCGTGGTGGAATCCGTCACGGGACAGGTCGTCGAGCCGCTGATCTACGGCCATTCCACGGGGCTCTCGCCCGCCGCCGTCGTGATCGCGGCCATCTTCTGGACCTGGCTCTGGGGGCCGATCGGCCTCGTGCTCTCGACCCCGATGACGCTGTGCCTCGTGGTGCTGGGCCGGCACGTCGACAGGCTCGAGTTCCTCGACGTCATGCTGGGCGACCGCCCGGCGCTGACGCCGGTCGAGAACTTCTATCAGCGCATGCTGGCCGACGATCCCGACGAGGCGCAGCACCAGGCGGAGTTGCTCCTGAAGGAACGCTCGCTGACGGCTTATTACGACGAGGTCGCGACGAAGGGGTTGCAGCTCGCCACCAATGACGCCCTGCGCGGCGCGCTGTCGGCCCACAAGGTCGAGCGCATCATGGACAACGTGCAATCGCTCGTCGCCGACTTCGCCGACCACGACGACCGCGAACCCCACCCGGACGACAAGGCTGCTGCCAATGCGCTGGCGTCCCGCGCCGAGCGCGCCGTGCCGGCGCCGGAACCACCCAAGGCTGACGCGCCGATGGCGCCGCTCCTGGCTCCGAACTGGCGCGGCAAGGCGCCTGTGCTGTGCCTCGCCGGCCGGGGGCCGTTCGACGAGGCGGCCTCGTGCATGCTGGCGCAATTGCTCGGCAAGCACGGGCTCGGTGCCCGCGTCGCGCCACACGGCCTGGCATCGCGCCGCTCGATCGGCATGCTCGACCCCGAGGGGGTCGCCATGGTCTGCGTCAGCTACCTGGAGATTTCCGGCAGCCCCGCCAATCTTCATTACCTGATGCGGCGGTTGCGTCAGCGCCTGCCCGGCGTGCCGATCCTGGTGGGGCTCTGGCCCGCGACACAAGAGGACGCCGACGATCAGCGCACGCGGAACGTCGTGGGGGCGGATGTCTACGCCTCGACCCTCAAGGAGGCGGTCGACGCCTGCGTCCAGGCGGCCCACGCCGATGCCTGCACCGCAGGGGACCTGGGCGGCGCGGCACAGGCACTCGGCAACACGGGCCGCCACGACGCACCCGCGGCGCCGATCGGCAAGGCCGCGATCGTGCCGGCTTGAGCCGGCACCGGGTCTTCCGCCGCTCCGGCCTGCTTGTATTCCGGCGCCACATCCCCATCTCTGTCTTTGAGCCGAACGAAACGGCAGGTCGACCACGGATGTACTGGCGGCCCCGTTTCCTGCACTGATGCCGGGCCGCGCTGTAGCATGCGCCGAGAAGGTTTCAATCGACGACGACCGTCGTTGGTCTCGTGCAAGAGGCATCGAAGGCCCGCCACGGATGTAATGGCGGGCTTTTTTGTCGTTTCGGGCCGCGCTTCGCTGGCCCTGTGGGGTGCCGAGAGCGCTCCGAGATTTTCCGGTTCCCTCAACCTGTCTCGCGCGTCAGCTCCGCAGCGTCACGCAGGCGCCGTGCGCCGCGCGGATGCGGCCGCAAAGGACCTCGGCCTCCTGCCGGGTCGCGGCCGGTACCCGGACGCGGTAGAACGCCCGGGTGCCGCGCGTCCTGAGCCGCGTGCCGATGATCATCGGGCGGACGTCGCCGATGATCGCCGCATAGCTCAGCCGGGCGCGGCTGAAGCTCGCGAGGGCGAGGTTTTTGGAGAAATTGCCGGCGAGTTGCACGCCCCAGGGCGCGAAGGGCGCCTCGGCCACCGCGGTTCCGGCGCGCCGCGACGTGGTCCGCAGCGCGGAGGCCAGCTGGATGCAGGATTGCGGATCGACCTTGGGAGCGTTCCCGACGTGGGTCCTGGCGTCCTCGGCCCAGTCCTCGGCCGATCGCCCAGTGATGCGCTCCACGTAGTCGCGCGTCTCCAGCGGCAGCCCGCCGTTCCCGGCAATCCAGTTCGCGACGCGCGCAGGGCCGGCGTTGTAGGCCGCGGCCGCGAGCCCGAGATTGCCGAAGCGGGCAGCGAGTTCGCTGAGCAGCGCCGCCGATGCCGGCACCGCCTGTTCGGGATCGAACGGATCCGCCAGCCCGCGCTCCTGGGCGGTGCCGGGCATGAACTGGGCGATGCCCTGCGCGCCGGCCGGGCTCGTGGCTTCCGACCGGAAGCTCGATTCCTGCCAGATCAGCCGGGTCAGGAAGTCGACCGGGATCTTCCGGTCCGTGGCCGCCGTGGTGATGACCCGGCACAGCGCCTGCGCGACCGACTCCCCGGCGGCGGCGGTCGGCGCGGCGCGGAGCGGCGGGGGGGTTAGCAGGGTCGCTGCCAGGGCGAGGGCGAGCGCGCGACGGAGGGACGAGCGCGAACAGGCGAACCGCATGAGCACCGGGATGGCGGGAAGGGTCGTCCGACAAAGCCCGGGAGCGCTTCGAGACGCAAGGCCGGATCGAAGCGGCTGATCGCGTCCTCCGCCGGGCGTTGCGGAAAGGACACGCCGCCATGATGGGCCGTGATCACAAGCGTCGGAACGAGGCGAGGCGACCGATAGACCTGAATGCTGGCCTCTCGCCCCGACCTCGCGTTCCCCTCACATGGTGGCGCCGATCTGCCACGGGACGAACTCCGCGTCGCCGTAGCCGAGAGCTTCGCTCTTCGAAGGTTCGCCCGACGCCACGGCGAGGATGCGGGCGAAGATTTGCCGGCCCTTCTCCTCGATCGAGACGCCGTCGAGCACGTCGCCGCAGTCGACGTCCATGTCGCCCTCCATGCGGCGAAACATGTCGGAGTTGGTGGCGAGCTTGATCGAGGGGGTGGGCTTGCAGCCATAGGCCGAGCCGCGCCCCGTCGTGAAGCACAGCACGTTGGCGCCGCCCGCCACCTGGCCGGTGGCCGAAACGGGATCGTAGCCGGGCGTGTCCATGAACACGAAGCCCGGGGTGGCGACGCGCTCGGCATAATCGTAGACGGCCGCAAGGTTGCGGGTGCCGCCCTTGGCGGCGGCGCCGAGCGACTTCTCCAGGATGGTGGTGAGGCCGCCGGCCTTGTTGCCGGGCGACGGATTGTTGTTCATCTCGCCGCCGTTGCGCTTCGTATAATCCTCCCACCAGTGGATGGTGCGGACCAGCTTCTCGCCGACCTCGCGGCTCACAGCGCGGCGCGTCAAGAGGTGCTCGGCCCCGTAGATCTCGGGTGTCTCGCTCAGGATCGCGGTGCCGCCGTTGTCGACCAGGATGTCGGCCGCAGCGCCCAGCGCCGGATTGGCCGTGATGCCCGAGTAGCCGTCCGAGCCCCCGCACTGCAGGGCAAGCACGAGCTCGGAGGCGGGAATCGTCTCGCGCCGCGCCGCGTCGGCGTCGGGCATCATGGCGCGGAGCCGCGCGACCCCGCCCTCGACGGTCTTTCGGGTGCCGCCCGAGTCCTGGATCGTCATGGTCTGGAAGTGCGCGCCCTCACCCAAGCCGTATTCGGCCTTCATGCGGCCGATCTGGAACACCTCGCAGCCGAGCCCCACCAGCAGCACGCCGGCGATGTTGGGGTTGGTGGCGTAACCCCACTGCGTGCGCTTCAGCGCCTCGAAGCCCGGCCCCCGGTCGGCCATGCCGCAGCCCGTGCCATGCACCAGCGCGATGACGCCGTCGATGTTGGGGTAGTGGCGGAGAACCCCGGAACGCTCGACCTCCTTGGCCATGAAGCGCGCCACCGAGGCCGAGCAGTTCACGGATGTGAGGATCGCGAGGTAGTTCCGGGTGCCGGCGCGGCCGTCGGCGCGGCGGAAACCCTGGAATGTCGCCTGCTGCTCCACAGGCAGTACGGTCTCGGGCCGCGCACCCTCGGTGAACTGGTAGTCGCGGTCGAAGTCGCCGCCCATCGCGAGGTTATGCTCGTGCACCCAGTCGCCGGGCGCGATGGGTTGCGTGGCGAAACCGATGATCTGGCCGAACTTCAGCACCGGCGCGCCCGCCGCGATCGACGTGGTCGCCATCTTGTGGCCCTTGGGCACTCGGGCGGTGGGCGCGAGGCCCGCCGCGGTCGGCAACCCGGGTTGGAGCACGTCGACCGCCACGACGACATTGTCCTGCGGCTGGAGGCGGAGCGTTCGGGCGGGGCTGGTCATGGGTGCTGGCTCGGGCTGATGCAACGAAAAATCTGCCATCATCGATACCCCGCGAATGGCGCCACCGTGGCGGCGGCACCGTTTTCCAGCAAAGCCTCCAGGGCTGCCTCGACCTCTGCACGGAACCGCTGATCGGCCGGCAGGTCGCGCCCGAAGATCGTCTCGATGCCGAGCAGGGCCTCGACCAGCACCCGGGCATCGCCGATCCCGGCCGTGCGGCGGCCGAGGTCGCCGGCCAGGGGATCGCGGAGGTCGATCGCGGCGCCCCGTTCGTCGCGGCCGGTCGCGTAGCGCATCCAGGCCGCGACGCCGAGCGCGAGGCGTTCGAAGGGCCGGCCCGCGGCGAGCCGGTCGCGGATCGTGCCGAGCAGGCGCTGCGGCAGCTTCTGCGAGCCGTCCATGGCGATCTGCGAGGTCCGGTGGCGCAGGGCCGGATTGCGGAAGCGCTCCACCAGCGAAGCCGCGTAACCCGGCACGTCGAGGCCCGGCACCGGCGGCAGGGTCGGGGCCGCTTCCTCCAGCATCAGGCCGCGCACGAGGCCCGCGAAGCCCGGGGCCGCCATGGCGTCCGCCACGGTCTCGTGGCCCGCCAGGCAGCCGAGATAGGCCAGGGTCGAATGGCTGCCGTTGAGCAGGCGCAGCTTGGCGAGTTCGTAGGGCGCGACGTCGGAGACGAAGGTGGCGCCGGCCCGGTCCCAGTCGGGGCGATCCAGCGCGAAACGATCCTCGACGACCCATTGCGAGAAAGGCTCGGTGACGACGGGCCAGGCGTCCGCGAGGCCCAGCGCCGACGCGACGCCCGCGCGGTCGGCGTCGGTCGTGGCCGGGACGATGCGGTCCACCATGGTGGCGGGGCAGCGGAGTTCGCCCGCGACGTAGCGGCCGAGGTCGGGGTCGCGCAGCATGGCAAGGCGGGTCAGCACGCGGTGCAGCGTCGCCCCGTTGTGGGGAAGGTTGTCGCAGCAGAGCGCCGTGAAGGCCGGCAGCCCGGCGGCGCGCCTCCGGCGCAGGGCCTCCACGACGAAGCCCGGCGCCGAGCGCGGCGCCGCCGGATGGGCGATGTCGTGGACGATGTCGGGGTGGCGCTCGTCGAGTTCGCCGGTCGCGGGCGCGTGGCAATAGCCCTTCTCGGTGACGGTCAGCGACACGACCCGCGTGGCGGGCGCGCCCAGGGCGGCGAGCAGCGCCTCCGGATCCTCGGGCGCCACCGCCAATCCGAGCAGGCTGCCGATGACGGACAGGCGCTCGGCCTCGGCGTCCCGCACCGCCACGGTGTAGAGGCCGTCCTGGGGCGCCAGGGCGTCGCGCGTCTCGGGGCTGCGGAGCGAGGCCCCCAGGATGCCCCAGCGACGGTCGCCGGCCGCCAGCACCGCATCGGTATGGACGGCCTCGTGGGCGCGGTGGAACGCGCCGATGCCGAGGTGGACGATGCCGGCCGCGAGGGCCGCGCGATCGTAGGCGGGGCGCCCCACGGCGGCGGGCAAGCGGTCGAGCGTGGCTGAACTCAGCCGCGGGACGCCTGTGGCGACCGACACCGTCATCGCGCCGCCGCCTGGGTCTTGGACCGTGCCACGATCTGGGTGGGGTTGACGAAGCGCAACGCCAGGAGCAGCCACGCCAGGGTCGTCGCCATGTAGACCACCGCCATGACGTCGACCTCCTGCCCGGCCCGCACCCCGGACGCGAAGACCGCGTAGTAAAGCGAGACCACCAGGGTCTGGCTCGTGGGGCCGGCCGTCAGGAAGGTCAGCTCGAACATGGCGATGGTGCGGACCAGGACCAGCAGCAGCGCCGCCATAACGCCGGGCAGCAGCAGGGGCACCAGCACGCGCAGAAACAGCTGCGTCGTCGAGGCCCCGAAGACCCGCGCCGCAGCCTCGGCCCGGGGGTCGATCTGCTCGATGAACGGGATCATCACCAACACCACGAAGGGTATGGCCGGCACGAGGTTGGCCAGCACGACGCCCCAGAAGGAGCCGCCGAGACCCACGCGATAGAGCAGCGTCGCCATCGGGATGCCGTAGGTCAGGGGCGGCACGAGCAGCGGCAGCAGGAACACCAGGGTCACGGCGCGCTTGCCCGGGAACGCGCGGCGCGCCAGCGCATAGGCGGCCGTCACGCCGAGCGCACCAGAGATCGCCACCACGGCGCCCACGACCTCGAAGGTGACGATCAGGACGTCGCTCAACTGGAACTCGTCCCAGGCATCGCCGTACCAATGCGTCGTGAAGCCGGCCGGCAGCCAGGTGCCGAGCCAGCGGGTCGACAGCGAGTCGACCACCACGGTGGCGATCAGGGCCAGCAGGTTCAGGACGAAGACCACGACCACGGCCCAGACGGCCGTGCGCCACAGTTTGGATGCGATGCCGCGGTCGCGGATCATGGGGTCATCCCTTGGTGCCGCCCACGGGGCCGCGGTAGAACAGCGAGCGCGCGCCGAGCGCCGCCACCACGACCGCGAGCTGCACGGCGCCCATCACCATGGCGATGGCCGAGCCCAGCGACGCGTCGTAGCGCTCGAAGGCCGCCTGATAGGCCGCGATCGAGATCACATGGGTGCTGCCGGCCGGCGCCCCCAAAAGCACGGCCGAGGGGAACACCGCGAAGGCCTGGACGAACGAGAGGCAGAAGGTGACTGCGAGGCCCGGCACCAGCAGCGGCAGGACGATCCGGGCGAAACGCCGGGCCGCCCCGGCCCCGAGGGTCGCGGCGGCCTGTTCCAGCGCGGGGTCGATGCCGCTCACGTAGGAGAGCGTCAACAGGAACGTGAACGGGAAGCCCGTGATGATCAGCGACGCGAAGACGCCCCAGTAATTGTTGGTGAGCTTCACGGGCGAGCCGATGAGGTGAAGCGCCAGCAGCGCCCGGTTGAACCAACCTTGCGGGCCGAGATAGGTCAGCAGCCCTTGCGCCACCAGCACCGTGCCGAGCGTCACGGGCAGCACCAGGATGGTGGTCAGGAGACGCTGGTTCCTCATCAGCCGCACCCGGAACGCGATGGGAATGGCGGCCAGGAGATTGACCAGCGTGACCGGGATGGCCAGCACCAGCGTGTTCCGGATCGTCTCGCGCAGGAACGGGTCGGAGAAGAAGGTCCCGTAGCTCGCGTAGAACGGCCCGGACCTGGGGGCCAGCGACAGCGCTAAGCCGTAGAGGAACGGGTAGACGAACAGCGCCACGATCGCGAGCAGCGCCGGCAGCACGAGAAGCGTGGTCCCGTCGAGCCCCCGCGCCGCGAGGCGCAAGCGCAACGGTACGGAGTCGAGTCGCGGCGCCACGCCGGCGAGCGAGGGCTGGCTCACGGGGCCGTCTCGGCGAACACGAGGATCTGGTCGGGCCGCGCGCCGAGCGCGATGCGTTCGCCGGCCGACACGGGCCGGTCGCTCCGGAAGAACAGGTCCGTGCCGCCGGCGGCCGCGGCCGCGCCGAAGAAGGCCCGGCCGCGGTATTCGCTGATCGTCACGGTGGCCGGAATGCCGGTCGGGCCGGCCACGAGGTCCTCGGGCCGGACCATCAGGATCACGGCCTGCCCGGCCTCGAGGGAAGCCCGCGACGAGGCCTCGACCCGCACGCCGCAGCTCTCCACGGTGGCGCGACCGCCGGCGCAGGACAGCACCCGGCCCGCGAGCCTGCTGCGGTAGCCCATGAACTCGGCCACGTCGACGTGAGCGGGCCGCTCGTAGAGGTCCTCGGGCGTGCCGGTCTGGCGGATCGTGCCGTCGCGCATGACCACGATGCGGTCCGCCATCGACAGGGCCTCGTCCTGGTCGTGGGTGACGTAGACGGTGGTGGAGCCGATGGACTCGTGGATCCGGCGGATCTCGGCCCGCATCTCGAGCCTGAGCTTGGCGTCGAGGTTCGACAACGGCTCGTCCATCAGCACCACCGGCGGGCGGATCACGATGGCGCGCGCGATGGCGACGCGCTGCTGCTGGCCGCCCGACATCTGGCCCGGCAGCTTGTCGGCCTGCGCGGTCAGCCGCACCAGCGCCAGCGCCTCGTCGATGCGCCGCTCCGACTCGCGGCGCGGCACGCGACGCATGGCGAGCCCGAACCCGACGTTGCGTCGCGCGCTCATATGCGGGAACAGCGCATAGCTCTGGAACACCATGCCGAAGCCGCGGGCCTCGGGCGGCAGTTCGTCGATGCGCTTGCCCCCGAGCGAGATGGTGCCGCCGCTGAGCGGCAGGAGGCCCGCGATGCAGTTCAGCGCCGTGGTCTTGCCGCAACCCGAAGGGCCGAGCAGGGCCACGAACTCGCCGGGCTCGACCGCGAGATCGATCCCCTTCAAGGCCACGAACCCGCCGAAGTCGCGGCGCAGTCCGCTGAGCCGCAAGGCTTGGCGTTCGGGGGCGGGCCGGGCCAAGGGGGCGTCGCGGACGGGTGCCACCATCTGCATCGCCATCGCCTCAGCCCTTGCCTGCACCGATGCGCTGGTCCCAGAGCCCGAAGGCCGTGACCATGCTCTTCGCATCGAGCGGTGCTTCGAGCGGGTTGTCGGCGATGAGCCGATCATATTCGGCCCGGCCGAAAGCCCGGATGGCCTCCTGCGACTCGGCGGGCGCCATGTCGAGCGTGACCCCCTTCACGGCGGGGCCGGGGTAGAAATAGCCCTGGTCGTAGGCGAAGGCCTGCTGCTTCGGCTGCAGCATGAAACCCATGAGATCGATCAGCACGGCGAGCCGGTCGTCTGCCACGCCCTTCGGAACAACCATGTAGTGGGAGTCCGTGACCCAGTGGAACCCCTGCAGCGACGCCACGGCGGCCTCCTTCGGCACGATGCCGAGGACGCGCGGGTTGATGTCCCAACCGGTGGTCGAGACGATCATGTCGCGCGTGCCCTCGCCCAGTTCCTTCATGGTCTGGGTGGTGCCGGCGGGGTAGTATTCGATGTTGTCGCCGAGCGCCTTGAGGTAGGCCCAGGTCTTGTCCCAGCCCCGGATGGGATCGCGCGGGTCCCCGTCGCCCAGGATGTAGGGCAGGCCCATGAGCCAGGTGCGCCCCGGCCCGGAGTTCGTGGGCCGCGCATAGATGAACTTGTTCTTGTTCTGCTTCGTATAGTCCATCAGTTCGGCGGCGGTCTTCGGGACCGCCTTGACCCGGTCGGGCATGTATTCGAGCAGCGGACCCGACGGGTAATAGCTCACTACGAGGCCGTGGTCGGCCGCGATGGCCTGCATCTTGAGCGCCTGCGGCAGGTAGACCTCGTCGAGCTTCGGCAGGTCCGGCAGGTAGGGCTTGAGGTCGAGCCAGATGCCCTGATCGAGGCCGGCCGACAGGGCATCGGTGCCGGTCAGCACGAGGTCGATGTCCATGTGGTTGGCGTCCTGCTGGGCCTTGATCTTGGCCGGCAGTTCGGGCGCGGGCGCCTTGGTGAAGACGAAGCGCGCCACCGCATCGGGCTTGGCCTTGCGGTAGGATTCGATCGCCTTCTGGGTCAGCGCCAGGTTGCCCCCGACATCCACCACCGTAATGGTCACCGGGCTTTTCGGCATGGGCAAAGCCGCCACAGCCTGGCCGGGCAGCAACCCGGCCGACGTCGCGGCCGCGAGGCCCCCGAGCACGTGTCTGCGATCCACCACCATGTCGTCTCCTCCTTTGTCGCCTTCTCACGAGGCATGTCGGTCCCGGGCAGGTGCCCGGTTCAAAGCCTGTAGGCCGCCTTGGCGAGCCCATAGGCGAGGTCTTGGGCGATTTCCTGCGCCTCGTCCTCATCGAGCCGGTGCTCGGCGACGAGCCGGGCCAGGAACCCGCAGTCGACCCGCCGGGCCATGTCGTGCCGGGCCGGGATCGACAGGTAGGCGCGGGTGTCGTCGTTGAACCCGACAGTATTGGCGAAGCCCGCCGTCTCGGTCACGGCCTCGCGGAAGCGCCGCATGCCCTCGGGGCTGTCGAAGAACCACCAGGGCGGCCCGAGCCGCAGCGCCGGATAGTGCCCGGCCAGCGGGGCGAGTTCGCGCCCGTATTGCGCCTCGTCGAGGGTGAACAGGATCAGGGTCAGCCGCGGGTCGTTGCCGAAGACGTCGAGCAACGGCTTCAACGCATGGACGTAGTCGGTCGGCTGCGGGATGTCGGCGCCCTTGTCGGCACCGAAACGCGCCAACACCTGTGGGTTGTGGTTGCGGACCGAACCCGGATGGATCTGCATGACGAGCCCATCCTCGACGCTCATGCGGGCCATCTCGGTCAACATCTGGGCGCGGAACAGTTCCGCCGTCTCGGGCGATGCCGCGCCCGACGTCACGCGGTCGAACAGCGCCGCCGCGGCGCCCGCGTCGAGGTCGGCCGTGCGGGCCGTCGGGTGGCCGTGGTCGGTCGCGGTCGCACCGAGCGCCTTGAAGTCGCGGCGTCGCGCCCGGTGCGCGTCGCAATAGCCGCCCCACGTCATCGGCTCGCCGGCCATGGCCACGAAGCGCTCCACGTTCTGGCGGAAACCGTCGCGGTCGGGGTCGACCACGAGGTCGGGCCGGTAGGTCGGCACCACGCGCCCGTGCCAGCCCGAGGCCTTGAGGGCGCGATGATGCGCGAGGTCATCGAGCGGGCCGTCCGTGGTGGCGATGGCTTCGATGTTGAAGCGGTCGTAGAGCGCCCGCGGGCGCAGCTCGGGTCGTGGCAGGGCATCGGCGATGCGGTCGTAGATGCGGTCGGCGTTGCGCTCGGTCAGGCGCTCGTCGATGCCGAAGACCTGCTCCAGTGCGTGCTCGAACCAGATCCGGGTCGGCGTGCCCCGGAACAGCGGAAAGTGCCGGGCGAACAGCCGCCAGATGGCCCGTCCGTCCGTCTCGACCGGGCCGCCGTCGCGACGCGGCACGCCGAGCGCCTCCAGCGGCACACCCTGCGAGTAGAGCATGCGGAACACGTAATGGTCCGGCTTGACGAAGAGTTCGGCCGCATCGGCGAAAGGCTCGTCCTCGGCGTACCAGCGCGCTTCGGTGTGGCCGTGCGGCGACAGGATGGGCAGCGCCGCCACGGCCCCGTAGAGCCGCCGCGCGATGGCGCGGGTATCGGGCTCGGCCGGGAACAGCCTATCGGGGTGAAGGGGCATGGTGGATCCGGCTGCGCGGGATCCTCGCAACGACCCGCTTGCACCCATCCTGAACTGATATATTAGTATGTCAAGAGGGATGCGCATGGATCGGACGAGCGTCGGAGAGAACGGCACGAGGGAGATGCGGCTGGCCGGGGCGATTCCGGCTCGCCCCGCGCGGCGCGCCACCACCGCCTCGGCCATCACGGCGCGGCTGCGCGACGACATCGTGGGGATGGCGCTGATGCCCGGCACGGCGCTCCAGGACAGGGTGCTGTGCGAACGCTTCGGGGTCAGCCGGACCCCGGTGCGCGAGGCGTTGATCCGTCTTTCCGAAGAGGGGCTCGTCGACATCTTCCCCCAGTCCGGCACCTTCGTGTCGCGCATCCCCGTGGCGGCCATTCCCGAAGCCGTGCTGGTGCGCCAGGCGCTCGAGGGCGTCACCGTGGAGGCCGCGGCGCGGCGCGGCGGGCCGGACGGCCTCGCCCGGCTCGACGACGTACTCGCCCTCCAGCGTGTCCTGTCGGCCCGCGGCGACACGGGAGCCTTCCACGAGGCCGACGAGGCCTTCCACGAGGCCATTGCGGTCCTGGCCGACCACCCTGGCATTTGGCGGCTCCTGCGCCAGGTGAAGGTGCAGCTCGACCGCGCCCGTCGCCTGACCCTGCCGGCGCTGGGCCGGATGGGCCAGGTGATAGACGAGCACGTCCGCATCCGCGAGGCGATCGCGGCCGGCGACGCCGCTGCGGCACGGACCGCCATGACGGCCCATCTCAGCGTGGTGATCCCCGACGTCGAACGGCTCAGGGCGCACCATCCCGACTATTTCCTCTGAGGGTTCCCGATCGATGCGGCAGGGTTGGAGATGGTACGGGCCGGACGCCTACGTGTCACTCGACGACGTGCGCCAGGCAGGCGCCACCGACGTAGTGTCGGCGCTGCACGAGGTCCCGATCGGCGAGGCCTGGACGGCCGAGGCCGTCGCGGACCGCAAAAATCTGATCGAGACGACACCGCCCGGCCGCACGCCGCTGCGCTGGTCGGCCGTGGAAAGCATCCCGATCCCGGACGCGGTGAAGCGCCTGGGCGTTGCCGCTAAAGCCGAGATCGACGCCTGGATCGCCAGCCTAGAAGCGGTGGCGGACTGCGGCATCGGAATCGTGTGCTACAATTTCATGCCGGTGGTCGACTGGACCCGGACCGACATCGACCATCCGATGCCGACCGGCGCCACCGCCATGCGGTTCGACCAGGACCGCTTCGCGGCTTTCGACCTGCACATCCTGGAACGCATCGGGGCGGAGGCCGACTATTCGGCCGAGGATCGCGACCGCGCCCGGGCCGTCCACGAGGCCATGTCGGCCGAGGATCGGGCGGCGCTCACCCGTACCATCGCGTCCGCCCTCCCGGGCTCGACCACGGAGCCCATGACGGTCGAGGGATTCCGCGAACGCCTCGACCTCTACCGCGATATCGATGCGCCGCGGCTGCGGCGGAACCTGGCGGCGTTCCTGGAGGCCGTGACGCCCGTCGCCGAGGCTCGCGGCGTGAAGCTGACGCTGCATCCCGACGACCCGCCACGGCCGCTGTTCGGCCTGCCGCGCATCGCCTCGACGGCCGCCGACTACGCGGCCCTGTTCGAGGCCGTGCCGTCGCCTGCCAACGGCATGTGCTTCTGCACCGGCTCGCTGGGGGTCCGGGCCGACAACGACCTGCCCGCCATGGCGCGGCGCTTCGCGTCCCGCATCCATTTCGTCCACCTGCGCTCGACCAGGCGCGAAGGTGACGGGCGCAGCTTCCACGAATCGGACCACCTCGGCGGCGACGTCGACATGGTGGCGGTACTGCGGGAACTCGTGGCCGCGGATCACGGTCGCGCGCCCGACGCCTCGCTGCTGTTCCGGCCCGACCACGGCCACCGCATGCTGGACGACTTGAACAAGGAGGTCAGTCCGGGCTATCCCGCCATCGGCCGCCTCAAGGGTCTGGCCGAACTCCGGGGCATCCTCCACGCGCTCGGCGCCCCGCCCGGGTGAGCATGGAGGCCCGGCAAGCGGGCGGTCCGGACGTGCCGCCCGCAACCGTGGAGCGCGAGGCCGTCCCTCTTGCGCAGTGCAGCATATTCCCACATCCTGATGTGGATGATGACTGACATTGTCCTCGGTCGACGTCCGGTCCTGATGCCTCGCCTGCAGACCGCCTCGGCGCGCCGCGGTTACCCCCCTTACAGGCCTATCGGCGCCGGATCGACCGCTGAGAGCAGCCGCGGCTCACCTCCGGGCCAACATGGCATCGCCGCCACGGCCGCGACCCGGCCAGCAACTGCGACCTGCAGTCGAGACATCAGCGCCGCCCGACGTCCCACCTTGCATTCCGCCGGCCGAGAAGACATCCGATGCACATCCTGTCCCGACTGAAGCGCACCTGCCTGCTCCTCCTCCTGCTCGGGCCGGTCGGGATCGCGGGCGCGCAGAGCCCGCCGCCCGCGGCACCGCCCGGCGTGACGGTCGCGAGGCCTGTCGTGAAGGACGTGGTCGAGCACGACGACTACACGGGCCGGTTCAACGCGATCGACTATGTCGAGGTTCGGGCGCGGGTGACCGGCTACCTGCAGAAGATCAATTTCCAGGATGGCGCCTTCGTCAGCAAAGGCGACGTGCTCCTCTTGGTCGACCAGAGACCATATCAGGCGACGCTCGATCAGGCCAAGGCGGCCGAGTCCTCGGCCAAGGCCCGCGTCTCCTTCTCGCAGACCGACCTCGAACGCGCCCAATCCCTGACCCGCAGCGGCAACATCACCGAACAGACGGCCGACCTCCGCCGCCAGACCGCCCAGACCGCGCAAGCCGACCTCGAGAGCGCCCAGGCCAACGTCAAACAGGCGGCGCTGAACCTCGACTTCACCGAGGTCCGCGCGCCCGTATCGGGCAAGATCAGCCAGCGGCTCGTCACCGAGGGCAACATCGTCGTGGCGGACCAGACCAAGCTCACCACCATCGTGTCGCTCGACCCGATCTACTTCTCGTTCACGGTCGACGAGCGGTCGTTCCTCGACTACGAACGCAACCTCGGTATCGGCATGGGCCGCAAACCCGGGCAGACCAACCCCGCCGTGCTGGTGGCCCTGACGGGCGAGGACAAACCGACCCACAAGGGCGTCCTCGACTTCATCGACAACAGCGTCGACGATGCGACCGGCACGGTCCTGCTGCGCGCCACGATCGACAACCACGACACCACGATCAAGCCCGGTCTGTTCGGCGTGATCAGCATGCCGGCCTCGGAGACCTATAAGGCGGTGCTGATCCCCGACGAAGCGGTCGCGACCAACCAGGACAAGCGCATCGTCTACGTGGTGGCCGACGACGGAACGGCCTCGGCCCGCGAGGTGCGGACCGGCGGCAAGATCGACGGCTACCGCATCGTCCGCAAGGGACTCGACGGGTCCGAGACCATTGTGATTTCGGGCCTGACCCGGGTGCGACCCGGCGCCAAGGTGACGTCCGAGCGCAAGGACCTGCCCCCGTCCCGCTCCTAGCGGGCCGGCCCACGTCGACCGCTCCTGCACCGGGCCGCCACGGTCCCGCTCCGCCGTCACGGGAACACCCCATGCGCTTCGCCCATTTCTTCGTCGACCGGCCGATCTTCGCTTCCGTGACGTCGATCGTGCTGCTGATCGTCGGCACCGTGGCCTATCTCACGCTGCCGGTAGCGCAATATCCGGAGATCGTGCCCCCCACCGTGGTGGTGCGAGCCTCCTATCCGGGCGCCAATGCCGAGACGGTGGCGGCCACCATCGCGACGCCGATCGAGCAGGAGATCAACGGCGTCGACAACATGCTCTACATGTCGTCGCTGTCGACCAACGACGGCAACATGCAGCTGACCGTCACGTTCAAGCTCGGCACCGACCTCGATATCGCCAACGTGCTGGTGCAGAACCGGCTCTCGGTCGCGCAGCCACGGCTGCCGCCCGACGTGCGCAACCTCGGCGTCACGGTGCGCAAGGCGTCGCCCGACCTGATGATGGTCGTGCACATGCTGTCGCCCAACAACACCTACGACCAGAACTACCTGTCGAATTACATCTACCTGAACATCCGTGACGAGTTGCTGCGACTCGAGGGCGTCGGCGACATCACGATCTTCGGCGGCAACGAATATGCGCTCAGGATCTGGCTCGACCCCGACAAGATGGCGGCCTACGGCCTGTCAACAACCGACATCGTCAATTCGCTGCAGGAGCAGAACGTCCAGGTAGCGTCGGGCGCGCTGGGGGCGCCCCCAGCCCCCGCGTCGAACGCGTTCCAGCTCGTCGTGCAGACCCAGGGGCGCTTCAAGGACATCAACGAGTTCAAGCACGTCATCGTCAAGGCTGCGGCCGGACGGCTCGTGCGCATCGAGAACGTCGCCCGCGTGGAACTCGGCCAGAGAGACTATGTCACCCAGTCGTTCCTCAACGCCCAGCCGGCGGTCGGCATCGGCGTGTTCCAGCGCCCCGGCACAAACGCGCTCGCCGCAGCCGATCAGGTCAAGGCTCTGATGGAGCGGGTCAAGAAGGACTTCCCGGCCGACGTCGACTACAGGATCGCCTACAACCCGACCGACTTCATCGCCGCATCGGTCCACGAGGTCTACAAGACGCTGTTCGAGGCGGTGGCACTCGTCGTCATCGTGGTGCTGGTGTTCCTCCAGAGCTGGCGCACCGCCCTCATCCCGGTCATCGCGATCCCCGTGTCGCTGATCGGTACCTTCGCGGTCATGAAACTGCTCGGCTTCTCGCTGAACAACCTGACGCTGTTCGGCCTCGTTCTGGCCATCGGCATCGTGGTGGACGACGCCATCGTGGTGGTCGAGAACGTCGAGCGCAACATGGCCGAGGGCCTGTCGCCGGGCGACGCCGCCCACAAGACCATGGACGAGGTCGGGGGCGCCGTGATCGCCATCGCGCTGGTACTGTCGGCGGTGTTCATCCCCACGGCCTTCATCCCCGGCATCTCGGGCCAGTTCTACCGGCAGTTCGCGCTGACCATCGCGGCCTCGACCATCATCTCGATGTTCAACTCGCTCACCCTGTCGCCGGCGCTGTGCAAGCTGTTGCTGAAGGCCCACGCCGATCGGCGGCCGCCGCGCTTCTTCCTGGCGCGGTTCGGACGCTGGGCGGCCGACACCTTCAACCGCGGCTTCGACGCCATGGCGCGAGGCTATGCTCGGGCGGTGGGCGGGCTGACGGGCCGGCTGATCGGCATCGGCGCCATGCTGGCCGTCTATGCAGGCGTGATCGCCGGCGTGCTGCATCTCGCCAACACCACGCCGACCGGCTTCATCCCGTTGCAGGACCAGGGATACCTGATCACCGTGATACAGCTCCCCTCGGGCGCCGCGCTGGAACGCACCACGGCGGTGGTGCGCGAGGCCGCGCGGCGGGCCGAGATGGTCGAGGGTGTGGCCAATGCCGTCATCATCTCGGGGTTCGATGGCGCGACCTTCACCAACACCACCAACGGCGCCGTGATGTTCTTGACCCTGAAGCCCTTCGACGAGCGGGTGAAGTCCGGCCGCAACGCCAGTGCCATCCTGGTCGACGTGCTGAAGGCCACGAGTCCGATCCAGGAAGCCCGCATCATCGCGATCCCGCCCCCGCCCGTGCGGGGCCTCGGCAACGGCGGTGGCTTCAAGATGCAGGTGCAGAGCCGCCAGAGCTCGGATCTCGGCTTCCTGCTCGAAGCCTCGGGCAACATGATCGCGGCTGCCAACAAGGACCCCGCCCTGACGCGCGTGTTCACCACCTTCGGCAACGACACGCCGCAGCTCTTCCTCGACGTCGACCGCACCAAGGCCCGCATGCTCGACGTGCCTTTGACCAATCTGTTCTCGACCCTGCAGGTGAACCTCGGCGGCGCCTACATCAACGACTTCAACACGTTTGGCCGCATCTACCAGGTCCGAGCCCAGGCCGACGCCCCGTTCCGGCTGGAGAACCAGGATATCGAGCGCCTGAAGGTGCGCTCCGCGGGCGGCGCGCTGGTGCCGGTGGGGTCGCTGGCGGAGATCCGCACGGTGTCCGGACCGCAGATCGTCCAGCGCTACAACCTGTTCTATTCGGTGCCGGTGCAGGGCGACGTCCGGCCCGGGGTCTCGACCGGGCAGTCCCTCGACGCCATGGAGCGCCTCGCCAAGGACACTCTGCCGCCCGGCCTGAGCACCGAATGGACCGACATCGCCTATCAGGAGCGGGCCGCCGGCAACACCGCCATCTATGTGTTCGCGCTCGGCATCGTGCTGGTATTCCTGGTGCTGGCCGCGCAATACGAATCCTGGGTATTGCCGCTCGCCATCCTGCTGGTGGTGCCGACCGGGGTCTTGGCGGCGCTCGGCGGCGTGCAGCTGCGCGGCCAGGACAACAACATCCTGACCCAGATCGGGCTGATCGTGCTGATCGGCCTCGCGGCCAAGAACGCCATCCTGATCGTGGAATTCGCCCATCAACTCGAAGGCCGAGACGGCCGCGGACCCGTGGCGGCGGCCGTTGAGGCCTGCCGGCTGCGGCTGCGGCCGATCCTGATGACGGCTTTCGCGTTCATCCTCGGGGTGGTGCCGCTGGCACTGGCGACAGGCCCGGGCGCCGAGATGCGCCAGGCGCTCGGCACGGCCGTGCTGTTCGGCATGCTGGGCGCCACCGTCTTCGGCCTGTTCCTCACGCCGGTGTTCTACGTGGCGATCCGCAAGCTGCAGCTTCTGGTCACGCGTGGGAGGCGCCCCGCGAGGCCCGAAACGGCGGCGTAGCCCCTGTGGAGCCGCGCGCCGCCGCGCGGGACCTCAGAACAGGCCCTGGATCACGCCGTCCCGGTCCACCCCGATGGTCTCGGCGGCCGGGCGGTGCGGCAGGCCCGGCATGGTGACGATGTCGCCGCAGAGCGCCACCACGAAACCGGCCCCGGCCGACAGCCGCACGTCGCGCACCGGAAGCGTGAAGCCCTGGGGTGCTCCGACCAGGGCCGGATCGGCCGAGAAGCTGTAGGGCGTCTTGGCCATGCAGACCGGTAGGGCGCCGAAACCCTCGGCCTCGAAGCGGGCGAGTTTCTTGGCCGCGACCGGCGCCAGGGCCA